>Ga0325402_1006997_pt1 | contig 10698 bp, 5 predicted proteins | sample PopdelMetagenome_22_FD_207212 | JGI IMG/M metagenome (GOLD analysis project Ga0325402, IMG submission 207212) | Populus deltoides microbial communities from Bellville, Georgia, United States - Xylem-PdKOR-R3 | ecosystem: Host-associated > Plants > Phyllosphere > Stem > Wood/Secondary xylem...
TCGAAGGAAAACCAAAATTTAGGGTCACTCATTAAATGCATATGCATATAGGGTTATATCAAAGCAATAATCAATTCACATTATAGTAAAAACTTAAAAGAGGTAGATAGCGTTTGTTGACGCTGCTATAGATAGCGTTTGTTGACGCTGTTGCGGCCGTGTAAATCGCATATTTAAGCTGTTTGGCAAAGAAACAAATGGGATTTACTATGCATGGCCCCATTGTTATTGTGTTTACAATGCAGGGGGAGAAGAAGCAGCTGGGAGCTGCTTTTTTTTTTGCAAAATGTGTTACAGCACAGTAACCAGAGGCGCGCAACTGAACTTCCTGCGCGTGTTTTTTTTTCTTCTTCCAGTAACCAAAGGCGCACGTTTCGTTTTTTCTTCTTCTAGTGACCAGAGGTGCGCGTTTTTTTCCTTCTTCTTCTGCACTTCCATGTCTCCACTGTTCACGTGAACAATGGAGACATGGAAGTGCAGAAGAAGAAGAAGAAAAAGGAGAATGAGGGGCCGGGAAAAACAGGGAAATAGTCCAACTCCAGCACCAAGTAGACACTGTGAGAGGAGGAGCAGAACAGAGGAATAGAAAAGTGCTCAACTTTCATCTCCCTCCCGCTTTGCTTTTATCAACATTACACTGTTCAAGTCTACACGCGTGTTGCTTTGCCCAGCCGTGTCACTGGCTTGGGCCAGTGGCGGGGCCAGGCTGGCTGGGTTTAGCCTAACCCATATGGGTCGGACCGAGTCCGATTCAAACCTAAATGCATTGACCCGGGTCCGTTCCAAACCTAAATACATTGAACCGAGTGACCTAGTAAAATAAAAAAAATCAATAAAATTTCACAGATATTGTGTTTTATTTAAAAAACTAGTGTTAAATATTATTCAATGACACTATATTCATTAGAAGGAGATCGCTTAATGATGTAGCATTTGCAGAATTTGATCGCAATTTCAATTTTGTTTCTGATTATATTTTACCTGATATTATTGCGCTCTTAAGAAATTTGTGAAAAATATAGTCCTTGTCGGATGTATTTCATACGTGATGGAATTGTAGATAGTTTAATGGAACAATAAAAAATATTTAAGCATTATTTATTTCATGATGTAATAGCAATAGTTAAATCTATAATATTTAAATTAAAAACCATAAATATTTATATATATATATATATATATTTTTAAAATTATTTTATAACCTTAATTTCAAAAGCATTTTTAACTAAACACATTAAACTACTTTTTGTTTAACCTCAATTTCAACCACAGTTTTAACCAAACATATATTTTTCCAAACCAACCTCAACTAAAAGTACTTTTTATAAAACAACTTTTTTCAAACTATATCCACAACAGCTACCGCAATACCAAACACAAGTGTTTTTACTGTTCACTTAGACTTATTGTTACTGTAGATTTTAATAATGAATTTTTTTTAAATTATTAATTTGGTTCTTGAATTTTTATCTTGCACTGTTTTTTTTGGGAGGGAGGGCTGAATTGAAAGACAGGATTGAAGTGAAAAAAGCAGGTAAAATAGGTGATGACCTTGAGATTTATTTGAAAAGTTCATTTTAATCTTTTATAATTTTTAGCTATAAGGTAACCGGTCCCTTTAATTTTGAAAAATTCAATTTTAGTATCAAATTTTATTTCACTTTTTTTTTAGTTCATTTTTGGTGGAGGAGAGAGAGGGGCTTGCTGGATTATGATTTTGGCTATCAAAATAGTTGATTTCTATGTCAAATAGTTCTATATGATAAAAAGAGTTCACATTAGGTTTTTTTTTAAAAGCACATAAAAAACAGATATGAGTTCAGAAAGATTTTTGATTTAGAGTTGATTTTGAGTTTTGAGATGTTTATGGAAGGCAATGTAGTCCATGGGATACTTCGAGAATCATTGAGGGAGGTTTAATATAGTTTATGGAAGAAAAAGTATTAATTAAATAATTACTTTCATTATCAAACTAGGAATAAGTTATAATTAGCTCCTATGAAAATTGTATCATCTTATAAAAGAGGGATTCTTACATGCATATGTATTTAATGTTTTGTTGCCCACCTATGTAGTTGAGACATCAAATTATATTACCAGAAAATTAACAAATACAAACAGAAATATCGACGAAATGTTAATTAGCTCCTACCAAATTGTAGCATCTTATGAAAGAGTGATTTTTGCATGCATACGTACTTACTGTTTCGTTGCCCACCTATGTAGTTGAGACATCAAATTACACTATCAGAAAATTGACAAATACAAACAGAAATACTAATAGAATATTTATGTCGGTAAATTGTAGTAAATTTTACCAACAGAATATTCACTCACTATATCCATCGGTAAACACCAACAAAAAAATTTTATTAGTATATACCGAGAGAATTACAGTGAGAAAAAAATAATTAAAACAAAGCTAAAAAGTAGGATGACATGTCATTTATACCTACAAAATTATCGATGATATTAGTATCACTGGTAATTCCGTCTATAAACTCGTTGGTAAACTATTTGCTTCTCCCCACACTGTTTATTATATTAATTATAAAGGGTATCACCAACGGATTAATTCTATCAGTATTTTCAAGAGAGCTCTGAAACTATTCACTTCTCAATTGCACTGTTAATTATTGTTCTTTACAGACAAAATCACTGACGAATTGAAAAGTCATCGGTGATATTGGGAGGGGGTTTCCAAAATTTTTTGATTAAATTGAAAATTAAAATTAAATATTACAGATGAAATTACCGACGGATTGAAAAATCGGCGGTGATATTTGGGGGATTTCTGAAAATTTTCAATTAAATTAAAATTTTAAATTAAATATTACAAATAAAATCACCAACGAAATGATTAAAAATATTAATATTTAATTATCCACTGGTAAAACAGTCAGTAAAATGCCGCAATAAAAAGACTAAAATCCCTCATTTCATAATAAACACACCTCTTCTTCTTCTTCTTTCCTTCTTTCCTTCCCCTTATGTAAAAAACACCAACGTCACTTCTTTCTTTCTCTTCTCTCCTCAACTACTTCTCTTCTTTTCTTTTCTTCTCCATGTGCATGTATGTCTTCTCCTCTCTTCTTAGTTTTTTTTTAATTAACATACTTTATGAATTTGTTTTTTCTTTTCTTTTCTTTTCTTAGATTCACTCAAAATTATAATATTAAGGTAAGATTTTTCTTTTTTCTTCTTTTTTTTGTGCTTTTTTTTGCATTATATATATAATTACATTTTCTTGTTCGTAATAATTGTATGAATGTTGTTGTAGGATTTTTTTTTTCATATGAGATCAATTTTATTGGGTTTTAGTTGGATTTATTTTTCAATTTTGTTTGTTTGAGTGTTATGGAGTGTTGATTTATATTAATTTTATTATTTTCTACTTCTGTTAAATATATTTTTTTAAATATTTTTAAATAATATATTACCAACAGATTAAATCCGACGTCGGTTTATTCTAGTGAGTTGAAAAGGAATTATTGCAAATGCCATTGTTTTATTATTTTATTATCGGTAGATTTGCGTATGGTACTTCTAGTGGTTATATGACAAAATACCCGAGGAAAATACTAATGGATTGAAGTGGATAATTTTTTTTTGCAAGCTTTTTCCATCAGTAAATTCAACGGTAATTTTATTACCAATGAACTCATCATCGACAAACAAAAAATTACTTATGAAAATTTTACCAATTGAGCATTTTCATCCATGAACCCATCAATAAATTTATAACTAATAGAATAAAAATATAAATATCAATGGAAAATTCTGTCAGTAGTTTTAAGAATTTTGGCAGTGTTAGGCCTTTGTTACTATGCGACATACAACAAATCCAATAATTCAGAGCTCAAAAGTAATGGGGAACAAATTTAGTACACAAATTATATGAAAATAAAGTTGATACGAGCCAATAAAAATTATTGATTTTTTATTTGGATAACAATAATACATCCAAATTAAATATACATCTTTTGTCTCATTGATTTTCTTAGCCACCAGTGTTAGGCCTTTGTTCATGCTTGCTGGCTACATCAGCACACTGTCTGAGTTGGACATTCATGCTTGCTTTAAGATAGCAAATTCCTGAGGCGGCTTTAGAGCGTGTTTTACAGTGTAGTTATGAATGCTTTTCAAATAATTTTTTATGCCAAAATACATGCTAATGATATTTTTTCATTTTTTAAAAATTATTTTTGACATCAGCACATCAAAACGATCCAAAATATACAAACCATATTACATTTTAATAAAAAAACAAATTTCAAATTTTTTAGAAACACCATCGCAGCCGCATTCCCAATCCTTAATCTTTCTCCAGGCTGCCTTCGGTACATCAGAGATGATAACAAGACTCTTCTTTAATTTTGTACGAGACTTCGTATTATTAATCTATGTTTAGACATGTCACTTCACGTTCAAAAGTATTGATTTTGTTCAGATTTTTTCGAGTACTCAATTGTTCTTTTTCATTAATTTCTAATTAGCAAATCAAATGACCTTGATCATTTTTGAAAATAATAGTAATAATAATATTAAAAAATTACATCAAACCTTCTAATTATTTTTTCATTTTATTTTCTTATTTTGAAAAATTACAATTTATATTCGATGATAGTTTATTTATAAGTTGTAGAACACATTACATCTACACAAAAAAAGTCATTAACAAAGTAAATAATATTAACAAAATTATCATTATGTTCTATTTAAATTTTAATGATTAAAGAAATTTATATTAAATATTATAATTTTACTATTAAGTTAAAAAAAATTATAATAAAATAACTAGTTATATTCTATTAATTACTTTTTAGACTCATTTAAAAAATAAAATAACAAGGAGAAAAAGTTATAAATAAAGATGTTCTTGTCTCTTTCAACGAGTCATTAATTTTATCTCCTTTTTTCTTAAAATATTTGTTTCTTTTCTAAGGTGGATCTAAAATATAGCTAATTAATTACTCCCGACCACCATAAGATTCTTCTTAAACAAACACCAAAAAAAACCCAGCCACCACCCTGTTAACCCAATCTAAATCTTAATCCGAACCCTAAATTCATCAAATCAAAAACAATTTATTGTTTGCCATCTCGCCAGCTCTCCCACATGACACCAGGGCTAAACCTTGTGTAATCTGGGCACTGTCAGTGAAAGGCTTAGTCTCACCAAGCCAAGTTGGCTGTTTGTTGGGAAAAGGAGGCACTATAATTTTAGAAATGCGCAAGGCAACCAGCACCAGCATCCCAGAATCTGGCCTTTAATATCGCAGAGAAAGGTTCCCCATTTCTGTTTATAATCGATCTACCTCAAAAGATGAATCTGTTGAATTACGCTTGGTTTACCTTGGAATGGGAGTTTCAGGTGGTGAGGAGAGGTGCCCGTAATGGACCTTCTTTAATGCATGGAAGGCTTTCACGTAAATTGAAGAAATTCTCCTTAAAGTAGCAGCTCAAGTGGCTCCTGTGTGACTTACGTTGGCAAAGCTAGGTCTGGTAATATGGCGATATGCAGTTGACTGTCGAAGCTTATGATGTACTAAAATCAGTTGGAAAGAAGCAGCTTGACTTGCCAAAATACATTTTATGGCATTTGTGTTGATGAAATTATAAAATTAGAGTATTATATTTTCAATTTTGAGTTGCTAAAAAATATAAAATGTAATTTCTCAAAACACAAAGGTAAAATAAAAGATTAAGTAAATTATAAAAGACTCAATGTAATTATTACTAATAAAAAAACACAGACATTCAAAATTAGTTAAGTTTCTGCATTGAGTTGGATATCGGTTTTTATTTTGTTCTTATTTTTAATTGAACATTTTTCATTTCAGTCAACAAAAATACAACCTTTTTAGAGTAATTTACAAAATAAATCGCACTTGGTCTCAATTATAAAGAACTTGAATTTGTTAGATATAGTGAGATTGAACTCTTCTTTAAATTATTTTTCTTCTAAAATAATATTAAATTGATGTTTTTATATGTGTTTTTTTTTATGATTTAGTAGTACTGATATTAAAAAATAAAAAAGATACGATAAATATTATTTTAATACTTTTAAATTAAAAAATATTTTATAAAGACATTGAGCTTATTACCAAACATACATTTATATAACTTCAACCTCTATTTTAGCTTGGTACAAGGACGTGCAGCCTTGCAGGCTTGCAAGGGAGAGTGATTATGTGACAGCGATACCCTATTAATATGCCAAATTTCACCCATTAATTAAGATAACATAGCAGCTTGTAAGTTTCCGATATCATCTTTTTTAAACTGTATTTTAGATAATAAAAACTGTAAAGCTTAAGAGCAAGGTGGAATAATAAGTTTAAGAGCATAATCAACTAACATAATGCACAGCAAATACCAAACGTACATGCCCAGATATCCTCATTATTGCTGCCTTGTATTACAGAGGCCAATGACACTATATTTCGTTCCATTGATAATTTTCCCCTTGCAATGGTTTAGCTCTGGGGTTTTTCCATGATCTGAAAGGTTTGCTTGGGATTCACGCACGACATAAGACCTGGAATAATAGGCTTAATAGTCTCAGTAGTCTTGATAATGGCCAAGAACAAAAGTCTATAAAAGACAACCATCCCTAGCAAGATTGCTAGGTCAACCCATTTAGAGGAACCCATTTCCATTTGCCAGAAATCCCTCAAGATTTCTTCGCCCTTTATCAGGCCATTACCTTGATAATTGGTGAATTTTAGCCCTTCAAACTCGTTCTTGAACATACCTTGGTAGGCATATCTATGGAAAGCAACATAGTATAATGGATACTTCCAAAATAGCTTAGGAAGATCATCTGGCAACCTAAAGAACCCACCACCTAAAACCATAAGCCCTTGAATTCCAGCCCCTGTTATGATTCCCATTAGGAAATTAGGTACAATACTTGCCACAGCCATCATCATACTCTCAACCATTAACAGGCAAGCAAATAAGGTGGAAGCAAAGTATAGAAAGTGTTCATATCCTTTGTGAAGGCCGGAAGGGTAGTAAGCTATAGCTCCAGGAATTAGTGAGATCAGTAGCAAAAATGGTATAGCAGAGAACGTGTTGCCGATAGCGAAAGAAGTGGCACCATAGTGCCCATTTAATCTTTCACGTTCAAATACCTGATTTCGTAAGAAAAGAAGTCAGTAAATTAATTTGTAGATGCAAGAAAACCCATTACATTAATCGCAAGACATATTTACTAGAGGTGGGAAGATCGACCTTCATTTCTTCCACAAAAGAAGGAAATCCACCGATGGCCATGAATGTTAGGAACGTAGATACGAACATAAGAAGTGACCCTCTAGCCTGATACAAAACAGATTAGAAGATTTAGGTTGTATTGTATGGTTAGATAAGGGCCTAACTCACTCTATTATGCAATATATTTTACATTTACCTGAATGGAACCATAACTAGAGCCAAGATCATGATAAATGGAGGAAAGACCATAACCCAATCCAACATAGATAGCTAGGCGTAACCAGTAATATCCCAGATCACGAAACATGTTCACGAAAGATCTTTTTGTTAGAACAAGAGACTGAGTTAGAAATCCAGCATGGTCTCTCCTGCTCTCCAATGCTTCAAAATGCTGAAAACCACACAGTTTAAGTACTCCTTTCTACCTGCCTTAGACCTGTCTAGTAAACATATCTGTGTCAAGTGCTGGCTTACCTCTTTACATATTTCTGCTACCTTTACTTGAACTTGTTGCCAGTAATCGGAGGACTTGTAGGATTTTACAAGGATGTTAATCACTTCCTCTGTGGGGATTGCATCATCTAAGCCTTGTTCAAGATCCTAGTTTCAATAAAAGAAGTTAGAACTACCGATGAAATACTACTACAGTAAAGGCCTTTTGAGTGGACGTACCTTCTCAAAGTCCTTGTTTATGGTGTTTAGGAAGTGATCGGATGGGTTTTGGAGCGGCGGGCAAGGGAAACTATTTAACGCGAAAAACTACATGTAATCGAACGAAAGAAAGAGTTATTAGTTGTCTCATAATTAGCTGCTCCAGCTGTGCAATTAAACTATTAAAAAATAATTTATCCTTACCTCATTTGCCGCAGAAGCAGGGCCAAAATATACAGTTTCGCCTGAAGACAAAAGGCAAAGATTGCTAAAAAGTTGAAATACTTCACTGCTAGGCTGATGAATGGATGCAATGACAGTTCTTCTAACGCCATCTTTGTGATCTAGCCTTGCAATTCCTCTCATGACATAATATGATGCTGCGCTATCAAGCCCACTTGTCGGTTCGTCAAGGAAAAGAAGTTTTGGGCGCGTTAGGATCTCTATGCAAATACTGACTCTCCTCTTTTGACCACCACTAAGGCCTTTAACTCCCCACCCTCCTATTCTTGTATTCATAGCATCTTGCAATCCCATCTCTCTTATTGTCATCTCCGCTCTTTCCATCTTTTCGACCTTTGACATTGAGTCTGGCAACTGAAGCTGAGCTGAGTAGTACACAGCCTCTCTAACCGTTAAAGTTGTAACCAAAGTATCATCTTGTGTCACATAGGCCTAGTTAACATTGAAATCATAAAAAATCAACAAAGAGTCAAATATTGCTATATATACCTCATGTGATTGATTCTGTCAGAGGATCTAGTGCTAATTATCAAGAAAACATGCATATCTAATTACATTTCTTCTGTTAATCATCTACTCACCGATGTTCCATAAGCCAGTGCTTGCTTATGACCATTGATAAGAATCTCTCCTACTTGCCTTGCGTTGGAACCTAGTCTCCCTGCAAAATGAATTGGTTTAAGGAATTTTAACGGGCATATTTATGCCCGGGAATGTGCACGAGCCTAATTTATCACGATGAACTCACATACATAATATAATGTTTTTTAAAAATATGAGCATGGATTTGTTACCAGCTAAGGCATCAAGAAGTGTAGACTTGCCGCAACCTGAAGGACCCATTATAGCTAGGAGCTCTCCTGGTTGAGCATAACCAGTTAGACCTTGAAGGATTGGCTTGCTTCCATGTTTTCGATTAGGGACTGTAACCCACAAATCGTCCCAAGTCAAGAAAACACCAGGAGTACTTTTAGCGGAGTCATTAACAGCATTTTTACTAATGGTTTCCACTTCCAATGCGGTTTGGAGTTCAGAACTTTTCATGGATGCTGTTGGACCACTTTCATTCGGTTGAGTCGAAGGTTGAAGAAAAGAAGCCATGAAGGGTGGTTCCTATGTATTTATGTCTCTTTGAGCTTGTGTTTCAGGTTGAGGTTGCGGATCAAGGCTTAAGGGTAGCATTGATTTATAAGGGGGTTCGAGTTGCTATTCATTAGACATAGAGCATTGTTTGCTCATTAAAATGTGTATATATATCAATATGGAATTTTTGTATGCTCATTAAAATTGAAAATTCCGACAACCTTTTCAAGGTATCATGGAATTACCTTCATGAGGATTGGCTAAAAATTCGAAGGTTTAACAAAAAGAAATTCTTGTTTTTTAAGAATATATAACAAAAGTTTTCTTATATATATATAGTCTTCGTTCTCTTGATAATCTTAAGGGCACATCCTCCATATTGTCTTAATACATTTAAAAAACTTAATAGTTTATTTCGTTCTTCAAAATTTTTTATTTCGTGAAAAAGGATTACCTTCGTGAAAAAGGATATAAAAGTTGTTTTATTTCGTTCTTCAATAATTTTATTTTAATTAATACAAATATTCAAATTAGTTTCTCTATATCTCAATTAATTTTATAAATTTTAAATTAACAAAGATATAAATTTTTAGTGATCAAGAAAAACTAGAGGAAGCAATAATTGTCAAATATAAAAGTTACATGCGGATCTCCACGAAAGATGGGATACGGAGCTAGACAGCAAAGCTACGAGGGAGAAAGAAGACGGCTCGAGAAACGAGAAACATCTTCCCCCGTGCCCACAATAGGAAATGTGCAATTCCTCTGTAGAGATCGTTTTAGTCCAACAATATTGGATCATTTATGTCTAATATTACCATGATTGAACCGTACGTAGAGGTGTTGGGTCAATGGTTCTTTGGTCAACTTATGGTTCAATGGTTTTCACCAGCTGATTTTAACATTTATATATAGATATTTGTTGAATTTTTTACAAGTTATATTACGAGATCCAGCGGTTAAATATTTCTTTTAATCAGATAAATTAGTTCGAAATGCTTCAGAAGCTTTTTATTTTATTTGAATATATAGTTTGATTGTTGTGTTAGGAGGCTTTGTTAGTAGGCCATCCATCTATATACGGTCCTCCAGGTTTACGCCATTAGAAACTTACAAACCTGTATCAATTCTTCTATTATCCTTTTCCTTTATTTTATTCAGAAAAGTTCATATATTTTTGGAAAGATTTGTTTGTTGTTCTTATGAGATGTATGGCATCTTTTGTTTGGTTTATCAAATTCCAATTATGCCCCACAAAAAAGTGACAAGATATAAGAAGAAGAAAAATGATATTTATATTTTTTGATAATATGATATAGAATGCTTTTCAATTGAAAATGTATTAAAATAATATTTTTTTATTTTTAAATTTTTTTAATATTAAGACATTAAAACCATATAAAAAAATTATTTTAAAAATATAAGCTACTGCAATGTCAAATGAGAACTTCACAGAGATATTGGAATGTTAAAATAATTAAGATCAAACACAAAAGG
>Ga0325402_1006998_pt1 | contig 10697 bp, 7 predicted proteins | sample PopdelMetagenome_22_FD_207212 | JGI IMG/M metagenome (GOLD analysis project Ga0325402, IMG submission 207212) | Populus deltoides microbial communities from Bellville, Georgia, United States - Xylem-PdKOR-R3 | ecosystem: Host-associated > Plants > Phyllosphere > Stem > Wood/Secondary xylem...
TTTACTTAAAAATATAATAAAATAATATTTATTTTTAAAATTTATTTTTAATATCATCAATTCATCATATTAAATATTTTAAAAATATTAAAAAAATTTAATTTAAAAAAATCATATTTTAAACAAATATATTTAACTGTAATGCTAAACACGCTCTTAAATAAATATTTGGACCTCTGGAATAATTGAAGGACTAGATTGTAGTTTATGAGAAAGAAAGGAGTAGGAGTAGTGGCTATCATGGTCTGAAATCTGAAGAAATTCAACTGTTCTCTTCTCCTCTCTTTCTCTCTCTCCCCTCTTTTTTTTCTTAGACGACAGAGAACACACGTTTCTCAAAAAAAGGAGCCAGACACCTCTTTTCTTCTTCCTCTCTGCTCCTCCTCCTCTACTGTAGGAATCTGAGAGAGAGAGACACAAATTCCTCTCTATCTGGAATCCAATTCCTAATCTTTCAAGAATCATCAGTAGCAGCAGACGGACAACCGCGCGCCTTCCTCAATACGCTACCGTTTCGAATCTGCGAGAAATGGCGAAGCGTGGATATAAGCTGCGTATCCTTTCTTTTCTGTCTTGATTTCTGCGTCTCATCTGTAATGTCCATGTTTTTAAGCTTTGAATCATCTTTAATTTTAGCTTCAAGCGTGTTTTCTAGGGTTTTTTTAGTGCTGATTTTAATTTGAGCTTGTTTTCGAGTTGGATTTTAGCTGTTTTTAGTTTTCTAAAACTTTGATTTTTTTTTTAAAATGATCTTTTTTTGGTTAACTGTAGAAATTTCAGGTTTTTATTTTTATTTTTTAATTTTTCTCGTGATTTTCTTGAAATGCTTTCTTTCTCTGCTTGAACGTAATTCAATTTCTTTTTCTTCATTTCTTGTTTTAATTATAGTTTCAGGTCTGTACTTTTATTTATTTTTTTGTTACAAATAATTTGGCGAGAAGTTGTTTTAATCTAAGCTAAGAGAGAAGTATTTTGGAATCTTAGATCAGAATATTTTCAGTACATTTATTTTCTTGACTGAGATGAAAATAGAAGAATTTGTGGCTCATTCAACCAATGTGAACTGCTTAAGTATCGGTAAAAAGGCGTGTAGAATGTTTATCACCGGTGGTGATGATCATAAAGTGAATCTTTGGGCAATTGGCAAACCCACTTCTTTAATGGTTAGTTCTTCTTCTTTCTGTTTTTATCTCTTGCCCACCTATTTAAAGTTTTCCTGATTCCGGTACTCTAATGTGTTTTTCTTGAGTGTGATTTATCTACTTGTTATCATTTGAGCTAGATCAGTGCATTAATTTTGCCACATTTTCAATCTGTTGTGTTGTATCATATAATATTGCATCTTAGAGGAAGTTTAGATTTTAACCTCCGATCGGATTTACTGAAAAAAGTGGAAAGTGGACTGTCAGTTTGGAATTGAGAATTACTTGAGTTTGAATCTATCATTTAGAAAATGCTAGTGTAAATGGAATGGGTGCATCTGTTAGGTGGTGTTATTAACATACATAACTGTGGTTGTTTATTTATTGTTGTCGATATGCAGAGCTTGTGTGGTCATACAAGTCCAGTTGAATCTGTTGCTTTTGATACATCAGAAGTTTTAGTGCTTGCCGGAGCTTCTATGGGTGCAATAAAGCTGTGGGATTTAGAAGAAGCTAAGAGTAAGTTGATTGATTGATTGTATTCCTTGCTTAAATGAAGTGTTTATCATATCATAAGGTTATGTAGTTGGTGTGTTTAACTATGGTATGAGAATTTAGCAATGTGATTACCCTTTTTAAGTCTTTTCCATATTAAGCATTTGGTGTGTTAGGAATCACTTTTGTAGTTTATAGTAAAAAACTAATCCATTTGTTATTTTTCTTGAAGTGTAGTGGTTCGCACTCTTACTGGACACAGATCCAACTGCACTGCTGTTGAATTCCATCCATTTGGTGAGTTCTTTGCTTCTGGTTCCACAGACATGAATATGAGGATCTGGGATATCAGAAAAAAGGGCTGCATACACACGTACAAGGGTCATACTCAAGGAATTAGCACTATCAGATTTTCTCCCGATGGTCGCTGGGTGGTTTCCGGTGGATGTGATAATGTTGTAAAGGTAAATTATCAATCACACTATCCAAACATGACTTTCATTTAGGTTTTATTTCCACTGTTTATTGGTGTTTCCTTGTTATTGTTGAACAGGTGTGGGATCTTACTGCTGGAAAGCTTTTACATGATTTTAAGTTCCATGAAGGACATATTAGATCCATTGATTTCCATCCCCTTGAGTTTCTCCTTGCTACTGGTGAGTTCATGAATTCTGTGTGTTAGTACCATGAACTCTGCTCACTTTTTTGTGTGTGAAAGACACCATTATTGAGATGACAGGTGCCTTCCATCTTCTTTTCTGTGAAATTATTACCATTTCATTGGTAATTCTATTTTCTTCAATGTTCTAATCCATACTTGATTAATGCGCTTGATTTAGAACCTTATTGTGGTAAAATTTACATATTTCTTTGTTACTTTCTTTGCCCCCACCAGTCAGCATGTTTTAACTTGAGGTACTCAACTACTATGTTGTCATAACCTGCAAATAATTTTTCAGGTTCAGCAGACAGAACCGTGAAATTCTGGGATTTGGAGACCTTCGAACTGATTGGATCTGCCCGACCTGAGGTATCTAAACTTGTGTTTATAAATTGAAACAATTTTAGTCATCAAAATGTGGTTAAATAAGAAAATTGGAGATGGGCTCACGACAACAAGCCCTCTTTAAAGTCTCTTGTCTAGAATGTCTTGGAAGCAATCAAGTTTCAAGACATGTTTCATACATCTGATATGGTCATGGTTTGTCAGTTAATGGTGCGAGGCTATTATTCTTATGCTGATATGGAACCATATAGTGCTGATATTCAATAATTTTTGTAACCTAATCAGTTGAGATCTCTTATAACAATAGATGCTTTTGCTGTCCCAGAGTATGTGATTCATCATATGGTCTTCAGTTCTGCCCTCTCTTCCAACTTTCTTTCCAGTCTCTAAGTTTCTTTACAGGCTGCTCTAGGTTATCCTGTCCTCATTTGATTAATTTTTATGTTGGTATGTGGTTTTCAGGATGATTAATTAGTAAATTCTTCCATTATCTTCCCTAAAAAAGTTATACTTCCACTTTTCAGGCTACAGGAGTGCGCTCTATTACCTTTCATCCTGATGGAAGGACACTTTTTTGTGGATTAGATGATAGTCTGAAGGTTTGGGTTTTTGGCATAATGAAACTGCATTATGTTATTTGTCAATTGGTGTGGAGCTAAAAAATTATGCTTAAAACTGTAGGTTTATTCTTGGGAGCCTGTGATTTGCCATGATGCTGTTGATATGGGATGGTCAACACTTGGTGACCTCTGCATTCATGATGGGAAACTCTTGGGCTGTTCATTCTATAGAAACTCTGTTGGAGTTTGGGTTGGAGATATATCGGTAGCCTTTTCTACTCATGAACCTTTTTTCTGTTTATATGAATTTAGTTTTTATTTGATTTTCCAAACTTTCAAGGCACCATTAACCATAGTGTTAATATTTTCCTTTCTGTTTTAGTGCATTGAGCCATATGGTGATGGTTTTGTACCCGAAGAAAGTGAATGCACAGACCAGAAATTTAACATCCTTGGATGTAATTCTTCAGATAAAGTAGGAAGTGATGTGAGATCAACTTTGGGTTTCCGTTCTCCATCTCCTGACTACGAGACAAAGGAAATAAAGAACATATATGTAGACTGTAAGTTGATAATTTTGTTTTTCTACCAATAAGACAACTCTGGATATTCATTTTTTGGTGTCTTATTTGTTTATATGAGTGCATGAATTCTCCATGTCATCTGCATTAAAGAACTGTACTGCTCCCATAACTTCTAAGTAGAGTTTTATTTTTATCCACATCCAATATTTGCTTGTGGTGCTTGTTAGTTTTTCATTTGGTTGTTAAGCTGATGCCAAAAATATTTTAATATAAATTTTACTGGAGAATTTACGATACAGAGGCTGGAAATTGAGAGAGAAGTTTAAGAAGAAACAAGAGACTAAGAGAATACCATAATTAAGCCATCACAGAGTGATTTACTCATGGCATAGTATTGGTTCTCTTACAGTTTTCTAATGAAAAGTAGTTTTCACGTTTCCCTTTATTCTGCCAATTTATTTTTTTTCTACTTTTCCCTCTATTCTGCCAATTTATTTTCCCATGAAAGATGCAGGGAATGTTTTTTTCTACCTTTGCCTCTATTCTGCCAATTTATTTTTCCATGAAAGATGGAGGGAATGTTTTTATCTATTAGTTTTATTTTTCTAACTAGAAAATAAGGACCTCTTTTGGCTCCTTTAAAATAACAAAAGGTTTCTTTCGAGAAGAAAATGTAAAAGCATTCCTATTAGGACAACTATATTCTGAAGTGGATTTTCTTTTACCTGAAAACAAAGTAGAAAACATAAAAAATGTATTTTAAGCTTTAAAGTTTTCAGATTTTTTTTAAGAAATAGGAAGCTTGGCTTTCTGACAAAATTCTATCCAGTGAACACATTATCGAATAGTTTTCTGCTTTCTTAAAAAAAAATGGATAAGTTAAAATTTTCCAACAGTAAATGCACTCCCACTGTAGTCATTTAAGATAGTTGTTTAGGGATTGACTGTGTTGAGGAGGATTCGTCTTGAATGAAAACTGATCCTTTTATACCAGACTCCTTGAACATGAATTGATTTGATTCTGAAGTTTAGCTTTTCTTTTCATATATATATTTTTTTTGTGATTTTGGATTTGAACCAAGTCAGGACTTCCAAAATTCATGTCTTTCCTAGTTCCTGGCCATTTACATGGATGTACAATAACCGGCCTATCCAAGCTAGAATATTCTGCAGGCATGGAGTGTGATTGTTATTTCCATTAATAATCAGCACATGCTGTCGTCTAGGCATGCATGGGGCATCCCTAGAATATTCTGCAGGCATGGAGTGTGATTGTAATTTCCATTAATAATCAGCACATGCTGTCGTCTAGGCATGCATGTTGCATCCCTACTGTCTACAATCTACGTTCTCTCTAATGTGCTTTTCCTTCTTTCATGTAAAGCTACTGGTGGAAATCCTGTTACTTTACAAAGAGCTGGTTCCCTGAATTCATCAAAAGAAGCCCTCTCACTGGATTCCAAGGAAATGAGTACTCTAACCGAGAAGCAGAGCCCTTTAATGGGAATGAATGCAAATTTGAGTGAACAAACTTTTAACAAATCTTTCATTGTCCCTACCATTGTACCTCGGGACATTCCTGTTGAAAAAGATTCTTCTAATTCTGGAAAGGAAACTATCAAGTTTACAAAAACCAAACCTGGTATGTTGCTCAGACCAGCTCATGTGCGGAGGCCATCAAATAGCAAGAATGATTTTGACAAGATGTCAGTGGCTCTTGAATCTGGAAATTTTAGCAGTGTTACAAGTGAGAAAGGAAGTGCAAGAGATCCCAGCTTGCAATCCCAGATTGTAACAGAAGATGGAGCTCAAAAATCCCGTGAGAAGAAAAGCCCCAGTATCAAGGGTGTCACAGAGAAGTTTGAAAAAGTTTTATCACCAGAAACACCTAATCAGGGAAACTGTAAGTTCTTGCTTTTATAAGAGGTTTTTTTTTTAATAATTCTGATATCTCTATCTTCCATGTTTTTTTCCCCTGGGTATTTCCTGAGTAAGCCTTTTTCCATGTGTGTGTGAACTGCATTTTACTTGTCATTCTCTTTTCCCAACAATTTTGGGTTGGCGAGCTGGACTGATGTCTTATCTACTCTACTCTCTCACTGCCTTTTCCATTAAGCCTGAGCCACCTGTTTTGCCAGCTCAAGTATCTTAATCTCACTTCTCTATGAGATGTCCCCTGTCCTGTGATTTTTTCCAAATCTTTAATTTGTCAAAGCTGCATTTCATTTCTGATCATGTGGGATCTCATCTGGCCATCTACCTCGATACCTTCTTCTCATTCTTAGCCATGCTGACTTTATGAAGATATTGTTTGACTGCCATCTATTTAGATGACTAAGTATATTACTATCTGTGACTAGCTGATAAAGTTTCCATTTTTTCAATCATATTTGGCAATGTTTGCCAGTGCTCTTTATTGTACCCTTTATGATCAAAGATATTATTCAGAATCTTATCACCACCACCACAGCCTTTGGGTTGATATATATTGAAGCTTTCTCATTCTGGTCTATTAGAAAACCACTGGGGGCAATGAGCTACTCCGTGGAGCACAGCTTTCTTCCCATGCCTAAGTTCATCTTCTCCCATTCTCTGTGTTGCTTGCCCTTCAAAACCCCACATTAGCTTTTATCTGATGCTTTGATAAGTTTTACATATACATTTTGTTGACTTCCTGAAGTCAAATAAATGAATATAGTTTATCTTTTTGAAATGTAGATATGTGAAGCATATTCACACATGGTTTTATCTTTTTGGTTGATAGTTTGTGATAATCTTTTTATTAGCAGGCAACAACAATTTGTGTATGTTTCAGGTGACGAATCTGTTAAAAGCAGTAAAGAGATTGCCCCTGTTAAGATTGTCAATGGAGGTTTGTCCGGTGCTTGCCATGTGTTTGATTTTCAAGCATATGCAAAATGGATGGAAATTGATATTTTTTTCTTCAAATATTTTCATTCTGGCAGTTGCAGTGGTATCGGGCAGGACACGTAGTCTTGTTGAGAGGTTTGAAAGAAGGGAGAAATTAAGCAGCGAAGATCAAGAATTAAACACAAGTCATCAAGCTGTGCCAGAATCAAACAGGACCTCCACCACAGAAACAAATACGACCCCTCCTGTCATTTCTGGAACAGATAGAACACCTGTTACATCAAATATGACTCCTCTCATTGTGCCTGAAACAGACAGAACTGCCACAATAGCACCTAAAATGAACCCTTGTTTTGTACCTGAAACAGATAATACAGCCTCCGCAGCATCAAAAATGATTTCTATTGCCATACCTGAGAAGGATAGAACAGCCACCGTAGCAACTAAATCAAGCCCTCGTGTTATACCTGAAACAGATAGAAAACCCTCTATATCAACTAATATGATGTCACGTGTTATATCGCAAACAGATAGAACACCCCCTGTAGCAGCCCGTATGACCTCTCGTGTTATACCTGCAACTGATCGGACTCCCCCAGTAGCAACAACTATTTTCACCCCTCGTGTTGTACATGAAAGGGACAGAACACCCCCTATTCCTACAAACACTGCCATGCGAACTCCCCCAGTAGCAGCTGTTATCACCCCTCGTGTTATTCCTGAAAGGAATAGAACACCCCCTGCTCCTACTAATACAACCACGCCTGTTATACCTGCAGTGGATAGAATACCTTCCATAACTACTAATTTTACCCCTCGCATTGAATGTGAAATGGATAGAGCACCCCTCAATCTGGTAAGATCTTTGCCTCCTTTATAGGAAGATTTTTCATGGTTCAAGTATAAGTGGATTTACAATTGGTTTGATGTTCTTATGGTCTGTATAACATAAGATCCTGCTAAATATATAAGAATCTCTGAAGTTTCAACTTGAAATGGATAGATAAATGTTGTAAGGAATTAGGTGTGATTACAATCAAGTTACTATCTTGAATTAGACATGAGATAAAAAAAAAATATACATCTTCTATCTGTCACTGTAGATGTTGTCATGGACATTTGAATCAGGTAACATCTTATATTTCCCAGCCAACCTTTCAAGTACTAACCTGAGATGACTTGAAGCATTGGATCTCTGAAATGATATTGAAGAAAATCATTTGAGACTTGGTTGTATTTTCCACCTCTGTACCATATACAGAAAAACTTGCCAAGTGTTAGCAGCACTGTTGGCCGCAGCGCTTGCTGCATGGATTAATGCATGTAGTTCATCTATTTGTGACTGGGCTACCTTAGTACTAAATGTAGAAAAACGTGCTTTCTGTTACCAAACTCTTGTTCTAATTAGAAAACCTAATAGTCAAATTTCAGTTGTCTCCTTGAATTTTTTTTTACATGGCAAACACAATTTAAAGAAAATTTCTTTTTGAATAGTGTCATTTTTTCCGTGGGAATCTTTCTAAAATTATCAGCTGAGAGGCTGAACCAATGCTCATAAGATCCTGATGCTTACAAACTCAATCAAATGAATTTGTATGTGGCTGTATTATTAACATTCCACGAATCAAACTCAGTTTCTCTCTTTTGATGATGACAGAATGAAGAGCCTCAAATTTCTGGTAGGGACTCCACTTCTGCTAATTATAAGGATGTTATTGAAGATCTGATGCAAAGTCACGATGTATTCCTAAATACCCTTAAATCCCGCTTGACAAAGCTACAGGTATGTTGAGTTACTTGTGCCTATTGGTGTGCTCAAGTGGTGGATTTTTTCAATCGAAGATGACTTCTAGAAGCATGACATATTGACTATTCTAAAGATTTATTGCACTGTAAAATATGATAATCCTACTTCTGACAAAAGATGTATGTGCCTATTCTAGTGATTGACCAAGTTTTATGCATGTTTTATTTCAGCATCTTCATTATGGCTAAACATTCCTTTCTGGCACCTATGTTTTTCTTGTTGTTTTTTTCCTTTGGGTGGGAGGGGGAGAGGCAATGTCGCTAAAATAGTAGCTCTGATGTTATTTTGCAGGTGATTCGACATTTTTGGGAACGAAGTGACATTAAAGGTGCTATCAATGCCTTGAGGAAACTGCCAGATTATTCTGTGGGTATTTATGGGAATGGTTCATGCTAGTGGATTTTTGTGTTGATAATGACAGTCTGCAAGGCTGTATATCTTGCACATTGATATTATTTAATCTTGTTGCAGGTGCAAGCAGATGTGATCAGTGTTCTCATGGACAAAATGGAGATTCTCAATTTAGATTTATTTTCTTGCTTGCTTCCTGTGCTTGTGGGCTTGCTAGACAGCAAGATGGAAAGGTAGCTTTCATGGGCATATAATAAGAATACTTTTAATGCTAGATATGGTCTTTGGGACTTTATACCATTTTACTGCAGTCCTTTCCAAATATCATCCAGTTTTGTCTTTAGAAGTGGCAAAGTATGACTTCATTTAACTTGTACAAAAACAGCTATGTTATCTGGTTTGCTACATGACTAGAGCTTCAATATGAACAAACTCAATATGTTACTTCAACTATTGAAGAACTATTTTCTTCCTTTTTAAGTTATAAATAAGCGGTCCCTGGAGTCCACTTGGAAGAGAACAATGGCATAGTTTTTAGCGTGTGAAATTGGTAAAGGTAGGTTAGAGTCCTGGAGCCCATTTGGAAGAGAACAATGGCATAGTTTTTAGCGTGTGAAATTGGTAAAGGTTTTAAGGTAGGTTAGAGTATATGATTTAGTGCCAGACCATCATCAAATTATGAATAATTCTCATCAAGTGACCATATACTCCTACATAGGGAAATGAAACTGTCTCAAAACTGGCACTAAATCTGGAACTCAAAGAAAACTCTTGAAGATATTTGACTTAAAATGTTAATTTACAGGCATGCAAATATCTCATTGGAGATGCTACTGAAGCTTGTAGCAGTTTTTGGCCCGGTAATACAATCAGCTGTTTCCGCACCTCCAGTTGTTGGTGTTGATCTTCATGCAGAGCAAAGGTGTTACTAATCAATATTTACATGGACTCAACACTTTTCTGTTACTGCAATGCTCTGTTAATCTAAGTTGTGTGATTCAGAACACTCACTTTTATTGGATAATGTGCAGGCGAGAATGCTGCAACAAGTGCTTTGCTCAGCTGCAAAAGATCCAGCAAATTCTTCCAGCACTAGCAAGGCAAGCATTCTATCTTGACTCTTGAGTACTGCTCCTGCCTCATTTTCTCTATGTTCTACCTATGATTGCGCGGTCAACTTAAACCAACACTGCGCATGGAAAAGGATTCCATGCTAAAGAGCTGCAAATCCTGTTGGCTTTATCACAGAAAACAAGAAGTCCTTTTCTTTGCAGAAATTTCTTGATCCTGCTCCATCGATTTATCCATTGTGGCTTTTTTTTGATAGATTCCCATGTATCTGAATGCTAAATGGTTTTCCTAGCCACTGATGTTATCTCTGTCAATTTTGCACAGGAGGGGCGGTTTATTGACAAAAAGTGCTCTGGAATTGAATCTAGTACTTCAACAGTCATAGCAAATGGTGCCATCTAGAATCAATTTCATCAGAAAATATTGAAAGAGTGGCCCAACTGATACCCTGCCAGCAGAAACACAAGGAGCGTGATACTCCTTGCATATGGTTTTGTCAATCTCGCAATTTTGTTTTGGCGCTCCCTACTTCTTGCCATCATATTGGTTTTTACAACTACTACTGACGGCATCCTACAGCTTGAGAGTTTTGTGAGGCAAAGTGGCAAACATCAGAGCAGTAGCTTTCCTTGAAACTATTACCGCCGAGGACGAATTATCTCATCTTTCCAACCATGGTCCTTTCTGAACTTCGCAGGAAATTTCACTTTGTAATTCTTCGCCTCTAGGCAGTACTATGTGTTCTTTTGTGCAAATGAATGTAATTAGTGCCAATTCATATGTATACTCCATTTGTTATATTCAATGAAAAGCATAAATTTTTTTTCTGGACCGAGTCCAATTCTAGTTTATCATTTAAATCATAGGTTT
>Ga0325402_1006999_pt1 | contig 10697 bp, 8 predicted proteins | sample PopdelMetagenome_22_FD_207212 | JGI IMG/M metagenome (GOLD analysis project Ga0325402, IMG submission 207212) | Populus deltoides microbial communities from Bellville, Georgia, United States - Xylem-PdKOR-R3 | ecosystem: Host-associated > Plants > Phyllosphere > Stem > Wood/Secondary xylem...
TTGAGAATAATATAAAATTATTTTTAAAGTATCATTTAATAATTTAAATTTTTAAATTGTGATAGTTTTTTGATGTGGTCAAAATCCAAATAATTAAACAATTACAAGCTTGAGTCTTTTTTTTTATATTATTATTCTATCTAATTAAATTGGAAATATTAAGTATAAGATGGTGATTGTACAATTTTAAGCTAAAAAAATTCAATTGTAGCAGAAAATAATTAACATAAAACCAATCGCAAAACCTTATTTAATTAATCTTTTTATTTTTATTTTTGAGTTTATAAATTCATCAAGCAAACAAAATGATGACATATCTTTCTAGGAGGGATCGATTGACATGGCCCTTTCGTAAATCAACTTTTAATTTTTTTTTTTTTTAAAGATTGTTGTTGGGTAGATAGCAATGTGTTTATCAAACCCCTAATTAAGTCTACGTAAATCGTGCTGACAACAATGGTGTGCCTACGTCAAGAGTCAGGATTAACAGGTATTTATTTATTAGAATCATACAGGAATTTAAGACATTTCCACCGTTTAATAATTTGAGTCAAACATCGAAGTTCAATGTGGGATCATCGAGCCATAGGAGTATTTGAGATTCGAGAATAGAAACTCACAAATGTTAATTTAATCCTCGATTTAATATTTTCTTATTCTTAATTTATCATCCTCATCCTGTAGTTAATTAAAGTATGTTCCCTCGTAATCATTTATTTCTAAAATACATAATCACAGGTTATCACAAAATTCACCTATACTAAGTTTATGCGAGTAGAATTTTGCTTTCGTTAGATCTTATTAGGAAATTAGAATTTCATTAAGTTTATTATATCTCTTGAATGTATTAAAATGGTGCCATATCTTTTCTTTTTTTTGTTATATACCCATAATAGTCAAAAGAAACGTGAAATCAAAGGGATTGCGAAGGAAGATATAAATTCAATTTATTTTTCAAAATTGATATCTATAATTTGATTTAATTGAAGGCTATAATAAATCCGACCATCAAGCTAAATCATAAAAACAATGATAAACGCTGGAGAATTATATGGTCGTTAATTTCAGAGCCTGTTGGATTAGTTGAGGTGTGTGCAAGCTGGTCTGGACATCCACGTTAATTAAAAAAATAATTGATAAAAATCCATACAACCATTTGATAGTTTCTTCATTTTTCTTCCCTTTTCACCATCGGTTCAATGCTTTTGCACTTTATAGCAAATTTCCTTTTCCCTCAATACTCTTGGATACTTACTCATGGCAGTTAAGGTTTACCTTTTTTAATCTATTTTCTTTATATACATAGATGGTTGGTAAATCTGAGTGTATGTTTAGAGGGTAACGTATCGTATTCACATTGGGATCATATACCTATATATCAGGTGCAGAAATATGAAATATACAAGCCATGTGGCAACACCAAAGCATAGAGAACACAGCAATTGAGTGCTACTTGGAGTTTAAAAAAGGGTAGGACTAAGGAAAGGAGAAGACTGGGAAGGAAGGAAAGCTATGGCTATGAAACTCTTAAAGTGAAAACATTAATGACAAAGTTATATGGTGGCAGATGAAGGACATTCAAGGAGCGCAATAAAAAGGAGCCTGCATATATAGTTGGGTAGGTCTCGGTTTTTATAGTGCTTTCAAGTCTTTGTTTCTTCTCTGTCTTTGTCCTCGATCGGTGCAGCTCCATAGGAACAAAACGAAAGATTTAACACTAACATATATGTATTACTCTTCTTAATTTCTCAATTTGTAGCTGAATCCAATGTCAGCAATGATGAACTTGATAGTGAATGTTTAAGAGATCAGGGAGCAGGCCTCTACATATGCAGGTTAATTAACCATCTCCACCAACCTTCCTTCTCGCCATAAAGATAGACCCCAGAAAGAGAGAGAGAGAGAGAGATAGAGACAAGAGTCATTTTCCATTACCTGTTCTGGTTTCCGTGTGGGTTTGGTGCAAGTGATTAGATTAATTTGTTACTAAGCTATTATGTTTTTTTTTTTTTCTAGTAATGGTTTGTTAGTTCCCCTCAGTCTCCTTCTGTGTTTCTTTCTTGGCACTGAAAGAAACATGGGTTTTGTGGTGAATAAGAGAGGGTTTCTTGCTCCTCTTCCTCCTCTTGTTCTAGCTCTTCTCTTTGTCCAAAGGTTTACTGTTGTTGTGTCAGCCCTAAATTACACAAATCATAGGCAAGTCAGTGGCATGAGACTTGAAAGGATTCAGAGGCACTTGGACAAGATTAACAAGCCTCCAGTCATGACCATAGAGGTATATATTACATATCTATCTTCTTAAATCTACACCAAATTTTTGTTTCTTTGTTCATGTTTAGATTTCATCTCATGTGGGGTTAATTAGTTTCTTGTTTTGACATTTTTCTTTGATCTTTACAGAGCCCAGATGGAGATATCATAGACTGTGTTCATAAAAGAAAACAGCCTGCTTTAGATCACCCTCTTTTAAAGAATCACAAGGTCCAGGTAAATAACCTAAAAAAAACACCTCCTCCCCTCTCTTGCCTAGCTTGTCCTTTCCATTAACGTGTAACATTGCTAATTAACGAAGTTAATTTCTCTTCTTGTTTACCACTATCTTTCAACATTCATCTAGGTTAACTTCCTGTTTGACAATAAACACTACCATATTATAACTCTTTTACGTGTAAAAGAAGGTTATGAAGCTCCCCAATGCTCCTAAATCTTGTGTATGAAAAAGGACTTTCTTGGCTCCATGTATTTTGTCATCTTCTTTTTCTCTTAAAAAACTCCCTATATATTCAATTACTATAAAGCTTAAAGGTAAAGCTAAATCTTCTTTTCTCTCTCTCTCTCTCTCTCTCATTCCTTAGATAACATGTAGTAATGTTAACTTTGATTAATGCTAGTAATTATGATGATTATGTCATGTAATTAACAGAGAGAGCCCCCAGAAATGCCTAGAGTGAAAGCGTTGAAAGAGGATGATGAGTTGAGATCAGAAAGAACAAAGAAGAGCAATGAAGCAGAAGGCGTGAGAGGTTCATGGCAAATGTGGCACCGGAATGGGACAAGGTGCCCGCATGGCACTGTTCCTATACGGCGGAGCACAGTTCATGATGTGCTGAGAGCCAAGTCTTTGTTTGATTTTGGCAAGAAACAACGAAGATCAATCTCTCTTGCTAGACACATAGATGCCCCTGATGTAGTTAGTGGCAATGGACATGAGGTATCCTATCTTTTCTCACCCTTTGAAAAGAGTGCAATTTTGTTTTTCATAGCATCAATATATATAAATATATATGGATTATTTTCATATATAGTTATTTCAAAATAAATAATAATAAATATTATTTTCAATATTTACAAAGAAAAAGATGACAAATTTCTAGCTCCTACTATAATTATTATTAAAATATAGAATTCACAATACTTTGAGTTTTGGTATTTTCTTTTGATTATTAAAAAAAAAAACTATTATTAGCATTTGCTCATACCACAAAAATGGATCCTAATTTTTTAATACACATAAATTTTATATTTGGTTTTATTTCCGGATTAAAAAAATAGATATAAAAATAAAAATATAAAATAATTTATTTATATATAATTTTAGAGTTGATTTTTAGATTCTTAAGATATAATATATAAGATAACTTTCCTGATTAGGACCCACATGATTTACCTTTGAAGTTCGTGTTATATTCATTTTCTACCCTTTGATCAATCTCTTTCTCTGGTTCATAGCATGCAATTGCCTACACTGGATCATCACAAGAGGTCTATGGAGCCAAGGCAACAATTAACGTGTGGGGTCCAACAATCCAAGTGGTCAATGAGTTCAGTCTATCACAGATCTGGATTCTCTCGGGATCGTTCGACGGCTCTGATCTCAACAGCATAGAAGCTGGGTGGCAGGTATCTCCTGTGCACACTATTTCAATTATAATTAATTACTATATTTTATATGGATTAATAAATGGTTTATATATTAATTCTATGTTTAATTAATGGGATTTTCTGAAGTAATGATTTTATTCTACTAGTCAGGTCAGTCCGGAGCTTTATGGTGACAGCAGGCCCAGATTGTTTACTTATTGGACAGTAAGATCTCTGATCATATTTAATTCTCAATTACTAATTAATTCTAATTTATATTTATGTTTATTTAGCAAAACAAAGAGAGACGAAAGGAAAATTACTAAAAAAGAAATTAAAAATTCAAAGGTAGGGTGGAATTTGTAATGGCTTGTGAGGCTACAAAATATTTTTTTATGGAAATTATGCGGGAAAAAAAATAAAAAAAATAAAAATTTTATTGATAATTTAATCGAGATTTAACACGTCAGTAATGACGATAATAATTTCATGGATAAATTTAAATATATAAAAACTCAATGATTCTCTCTTTTCTCTCGTTTCTTTCTCTTTTTCATGTAAAAAAAAAATTAATATTATTGTTTTCCAAAATGTAGAAGGAGATATTTTTCCAGTTTGATAGTTTTGGGAAAGAAAGAACCCTAAAATGACAGTCATTATTTTTAAATTTGTATCTTGCAGAGTGATTCATATCAAGCAACAGGGTGCTACAACCTTCTTTGTGCAGGATTTGTGCAAACCCATAGCAGAATAGCCATCGGAGCTGCCATTTCTCCTGTATCATCATACACAGGCAACCAATATGATATCAGCATCCTCATTTGGAAGGTACTAGTATATTATTTCGTGCTTTGTAGCTGATCAGTAATATATTTTTTAAAAAATATAAAAATTATTGATAACATGTTAAATGCTTTGGTCGGATAGTATATCAAATCCAAGAGATTTGGAATCTAAGATAGTTGGGTCTAGTGACTATGCCAGATCCAAGTTTGTTGGGTCTGATGGCTATGTCAGACCCAAAAGCCTTAAGTTTCATATTGTTGCTAGACCCAAGAACTTTAGGTCTAGCGTGATACCTAGACTCAATAAGTTTGGATTTAACATGTTTGTCAGATCCAAGCAAACAACAAATAAAAAATAATTATGCATTTTAGTTGTTAAGAAAGAGAAGAAAAAAAACATAAATAATCAAAAAAACATCTCATGTAAAGATAAGATGAGAAATTAAAAGTAAAACTATTATTATAATTTATAGTGAAATATCTCTTTATTTACGAAGGATAAGTATGCATTTTAATTGTTAAAAGTGATAAAAAAAAATATAAATAACTAAGAAAACATCTAGTGAAAAGATAAAATAAAAAATTAGAAGTAAAACTATTATTATAATTTATAAGGAAATATGTGGATTTTCCCACTCTTTTATTGTAATAAAAGCCTCGTATGTTTCCTTAAATTTCATGTTAAGAAATAACAGAATCTGATAACAACCCATCCAACCAATATGTATTTTAATTAATAATCTAATAGGTGGTGAAGTAGTAAGAACTTGGGATCAAGGGATTTGTTTCTCCTGTGATCTCAGGTTCGAGTTATGTGGTTGCTAATATAATGACTACTATAGGTTTATATGATCGTTAATTTCAGGGTTTGTAGGATTAGTCGAGGTGTATACAAGTCGGCCCGAACACCGAAATTAATATAAAAAAAAGGTTTAATTAGCTGATAATAATGCTTCTTTTCGTCTTTCTCATATGATATCTAGAGAGTTTGAACCTCTCATTTATGTAACTTAATATTTAAGAACTTATTGCATTTAAATTTCTTGCACATTCTACTTATTGCAAAAACTTATTTGTCTAATTAGCTTTTTTATTTTATTTTTTTTACTTTTTTTTTTTGGGAATTAGGATCCAAAGCTAGGTAATTGGTGGATGAGTTTTGGTGACAACACCCTAGTAGGATACTGGCCAGCTGAGCTATTTACACACCTAGCAGAGCATGCCACCATGGTGGAGTGGGGCGGCGAGGTGGTGAACTCAAGGGCCAACGGCAAGCACACATCGACACAGATGGGGTCGGGCCACTTTGCAGAAGATGGGTTCGGAAAAGCAAGCTATTTTCGGAACCTAGAGATTGTAGACTCTGATAACAGCCTCAGCTCAGCCCCAGGTATCTCAACCCTAGCTGAAAACACCAATTGTTACAACATCCAAAGCTCCTACAGCAATGAATGGGGCACACACTTCTATTATGGTGGCCCTGGGAACAATCCACGGTGCCCATGATTATGCTCCTCTTCGTCATCGTCAAGAATTGAAGATATAATTTCCAGGTCCACGTAAATCTCGAGTTCTGTCAAATTCTTTAAATATGTAATTATGTTCATGCTATTTCCATTCTTGTTTCTGCCATGTTTCCCAAGTTTTTGGATGTCTTGTTATGAGGAAGGAACGTGTGGATTCGTAAAATGGGAAAAGTGATATAGCATAAACAGGCATGGAAATAGCTGTATTTTAGCTAGGTATCTCTTCTGTCAATTTTTATTTGATTGTATGAAAACCAACCTTATAATCATTTTCTTTTTCTTGGGTTAAAAAATTGCTAGAGGTATATTTATGTTATAAATTAGTCAAATATTTTTGTTTGGAAATATATTGAAATAATATTTTTTATTTTTTAAATTTATTTTTAATATAAATACATAAAAACAACCCAGAAACAACAAAACAAAAATTTGAAACAAAAAATTAAAAAAAAAAACAATTTTTTTAAAATCTTTTAAAATACAAAAACAAAGTTTAGAATTTCTAGTCACCGGTGAGAAAATTTTAGATAAGGAAACTAGAAAGAGAGGACAAAGACATCGTTGTCACAAAATCCAAGAAGCCAAAGCTAGTTTTTGACGAGCATGCTCAGATTTCATTAGAATTTATGACAAAGGTGAGACTAGAAGTGGGTAAACGCAACTTATTCCCTCCAACGAAAAATTCTAGTACACCACCACAGAAAAAACAGCCAAGAGTACTCTGGAATCAAACATATGATACATAGCAACAACCTGGATTATTTTACCAATGTTATCCAAGGTTCAACCCAAAAATGATAGATTGGCATGCTTAGCATAAAAGCTCCGGTGAATTATAAACATAACCAAAGACAAATTAGATTTGTCCCAGTATGACTTCGCCGCCGGAAACCTTGAAGTCGGATGGAGCTTCCTCTACATTTAGAACCTTCACCCTTCCATCTTCCACATAAGCAGACCATCTACACAAAGTACACAAGAGTCAAATGTCTAAGGAAAATATATCCATGATCAACACACAGATCAGTAGTCTTGGGTGGATGAAAGTAAATAATCAATATAAACTACGAATTGCATTTTAACTGCCACTTTAAAGAAAATGACAAATACATGGATATTTCTTTAGGGTTAATTGGCTCAAAGCCCACTCAGCAAAAAGAAAAACAGGGAAATCAAATGAGATCCCTAGATCAGATAATTCAGAATGCTGGGAAACGCATGTTAGAACACCAAGAACAGACATGACAGCATCATACCTTTCAGAGCGATGCCCTAGCAAAGCAACAGAGAGATCTTTATTTAATTCCAAGCTCTTGTGGAGGCTCCCATCAAAGTCTCCGTAAAATTCAATCTAAAATAGAAAAAGGCTAGTTAGAAGGGAAATAAAGTGAAGAAGATACTGCATATTGGAACAGTTAACTACCCTAACAAGATGACATTGTTCCTGCAAAGAGGATAAAACTTCTACAGTATGGAAATAATAACAGCACCGATGCTTCATGGGATTAAGTGGCCGGAAAATTAACTCCACTTGCAGACATCTTATGAAGCAGCAAACAGTACATGGTTTAGTGATGTCACATAATTGCACAATTAGGGAATAAAGCCATTAAGGTCATGTCTACTTTGGAGAATTATCTAGTTTTCTAGGAAATTTCCTAGAATATAGAAAACTGTAAAGATTCAACCATAAAGTTTAACTGGAAATTGAGACATTACAAAAAAGGAGACAAGCAAAATCAAAACAAATAGAAAAGGTTTTCAGATCACATGTAAGAAAAGAGAAACAAATGTATATGATTCACAATAATCACTTACAGCATCTTTAGCCTGAAGTTTCTCTGCCCAAGCATTCATAGTATATGGATCGTTAACAGCCACACAAATGACAGAATCAATCCCTTTAGCCTTGAACTTATCAATTATATTTTTGTAACTAGGCACATGCTGCTGTGAACAAACCCCTGTGTATGCTCCCTGGACATGGTAAACGCAACACATAAAAATAGTTTTCTATCAACAAAATTATGTCACAAAGTGAAAAGAATCATGTTTTAGCTATTTAGGTCATTCTCTATCAAATCTTTGACTTGAGAATCTTATTCCCAAAACAAATTAATATCGCTTTCACACTTTCTTGAATAAAAAACCACCCTCTTCTCCTCTTCCCCATTGTCATCCACACCAGTGTTTGCGTTGAAACAACAATCATTTCGGCTTCCAACTTCATGTCTATCGTACCAAAAGGAAAAGTGCAATAAGAGGATTAATTGTCTTTAGTGCTGTTCGTTGATTTGTTTGGGATGCATAGCATGAGGTTAACTTAAATGATTAATTTCAAAAGCTTGACATCTTCTTGAAGCTATTTATAATTTTTTCCTGATTAGAAACCAAGTTTTTAAGTTAGGTTAATAGGAGAAAAGGACCCTTACAAGTGAGGTTTGTTTCACCTATTTGTCTGGTACAATCCAGATTTCTCTTGGCTTATATATATATATATATATATATATATATATAAAGAACTTCACAAATTAACTATATTTTGGATTGCATTTGATTTTGTGCTTGCATGGGCTTTACTTGTTCCAATAGAGACAACGGAGACGAAACAAAAAGAGTAAGAATATAATAGCACTCATGTTGATATACAATGTCATGTAGAGACCAATTACAACACTCATGAGCATCACTAATGAAATAATCTATGCATAACAGGAGATAAGGATGAATTTTCCAAATAACCTTGTTAATTTAACATCATGGATAGCACAAATGCAGCCACTAAACATTATACTAACCTTGAATCACTTACTGCAACCGAGCAATAATTGTCTCCTTTTTTTTATGTCAGTCACTTGCAAAGTTCAAGAAATTTTAAATATTTAATCACAAAACCACTAGGCGTCTGGCCTAATGGTAGTGAGCTCCTTGTACTTGCAAGGAGGTCACAGATTCGAATCCTGTCTAGAGTATTTGAGCTTAAAATATGCCCCATTACAAGAGAATGCCAGATTAAACCTTCATCTTTTATCCCTAGACTGCTTAACCACTGATTGTGGGCTGTAGGGTCCTATCAATAGGCAAAAAAAAAGAAAAAAAAGGAGACCTAATTGCCAACAATCAATTAAAATTATACCCAAAGAAAAATTCAATTCCACCAAATATGTAATAAAAGAAGCAGGAAAATATGAATTAAAATGCAGAAGATACTTACAGGTAGGCCGAAGATGACAACTTTTTTGCCCTGAAAATATGAAATTAAAGAAAACAAATCACAATTAATTAAAACATTAAAAAAATGGTATTCTACGTATTTAATTTCTCAATTAACTAGCCAACCTTGAAAATGTCTTTTAATGGAGTTGTTGAGAATTTTGAAGAAACACCTTCGTCCCAGGTCCGGGATTTTTGGAGGGAAACGCCGGGTGCAGCGGATACTATGTCAGTCCCGACTGCAACCTTAGCGTAGGATCTCCACGATCCTCCGATGATTGCTAGACTATCAGCCATTGACTTGAGGAGGCAAGAAGGGCTTGTTCGCTTGAGGATTGCAGATGCCATGGCTTTACTACGCTTTACTCGATTGTGTTTCACTCTTGTTTGTTTGCTGTTGTTTATGCAAGTTTAAGGTTTCTTGGCAGATGGGGAGGAGGGTCTATCAAAATGAAAGTAGTGAACGACATTCACATAGGAACGTTTGGCTTGTCGTTTGATGACATCAGACTGTCATTCACCGTATATTCGTTGAGACAAACTAACCTTATGATATTTCACAAATTGTTAATTTAATTTATTTAATTTTTTTAACTCAACCGGGTTGAAATAATATTTTTATGGATATTACAGCATATAAAATTCTTTATTCTCAATAATCCTAAAAAATATATATTTATAAAAATAAATAACATAATAAATTACTTTACCAAATACATTTGAAATACTTGTCAGACTTGCGGAATTCTTGTTTACATAACAAGAAAGCAAAATTAATTCAATGGAAAAAAAAAAGGTGTAATCATGTGATGAAATTAATTCCTAAAGTCCAACACAATAGACTTCGCTACTTTCTTATTAATAATTTTAGCTAGCCATTAAAAAAAATGTTATTTGTATCAAGAACTTTCTAATGTTACTTTTACTTAACTTAATGAGTTATACGAGTTAAGTTGAATTGAGTTAGTTTTAAACATCTCGACTTATGATATTTATTTATTAAATTTTTTGGCTCATTATTATTTATAATATATACTTTAACCAATTTTAACTGGTTGAGTTTGGTTGAGTTAGGTTGAATAATATAAATTTTATAGATATTCTAGTTATTTTTTAACAAACTAATTAAAAAAGAAAAGCTAAAACATATGAAAAAAAATATTATATACATGTCTTGATTTCCTGTATATTATAATAGAGAATTGACAGTTTTGCCCTAAAAAACACAAGGAATTGTCTTCGAAGGGCTACAATAATCTTTTAACTTGGTTCATTTGACATTCTAGAATTGTTTAAAGATATCTCGGTCTTT
>Ga0325402_1007000_pt1 | contig 10697 bp, 3 predicted proteins | sample PopdelMetagenome_22_FD_207212 | JGI IMG/M metagenome (GOLD analysis project Ga0325402, IMG submission 207212) | Populus deltoides microbial communities from Bellville, Georgia, United States - Xylem-PdKOR-R3 | ecosystem: Host-associated > Plants > Phyllosphere > Stem > Wood/Secondary xylem...
AGTTATATGCAAATAATTTGAGCTGTGTATGTATATGGGATTTGAGATGAAAATTAATGAAGTTCTTTCTCTTATATTAAATTAAACAAACTGAACATTGGAATTTTCGTAAAACAATTCAAGCATACTAAACTGTCAAAAAACTAATTCAACTCAAAAACTTTAGTTGTTAAGTGAGGTCCCAAGATATAATTTATATTATTCTCTAACATAGATAAATCAACTATCAAGCCGGACAAAGATAAAAATGGTAAAGAGGTTGTTATCTAAAGATATCAAAGTATGATTTCAAGCTAGTTATTGAAAAACAACTTAGTGTTGTTAAAAAAATTTTTAAATATCTTGCGCGAAGGTACTCTTGAAATGTAAAATACGAGCCTCTTACAAGTTACTCAAAATCTAACTAGAAAAATAATATAAAAATAGCTAAAAAAATAAAGAACATTTCTAAATAGCTTCTTCTTAGCAGAATTTGGGCAGGTTCACGAACTCGAATGATGTTATCTTGATGACATTATAACAAACAAGGTGGGTAGAACACTGTAAAAAATTCAATAACTAGATAAAGTTAAAATAAGAGCTAAATCAAAATTTAGACTATATAAAATATCAAGAATAATTTGATATTTGAGAAAAACAGTCTATCTGAAAAGATATCCTATGATATTTGTTCTACTTTGCTGCATGTTAGATCAGAAACTTGAATTCTTCATTTTGGTATTCAAGTGCCTATTTGTATAGGAATCACGAATGTATTTCGGCTTGATCCGTTTAAGTTCTGATTTCATTTGGTTTTTTGTGTTGTTTCTCTTCCAATAGGGTTGTTTGTTTTTTTTTTTTTTTCCTTGTAGTTAGACTGAGACCTAGACTATAAACATTTTCAAATAGCATATTTTAGAACATTTCAGTTTGATCTACAGATAAGATCTAAAGTTATTACTATTATTTATGTTAGAAATATCAGCAGCTAGGGCCTAAATGTTTTTTAAGCGATTGGTTACTAATTTATCCCTATGATTTGTGATTGACAAATGAATCCCACATGGAAGTCTTGTTGTCTTGATGAACTTTCTATACTATATATAACCTTTAATTTGTCCTTTTATGCAGACACTTTTCAGAAGCCAAAAGATTCCATCACCAAGTTAGTTCATTTGTGATTTAACAGATAAATGATAAAATAGATTAGATTATTTCTCTAGCATTGTTTCACTTTACGACAACCTTAATAATGAAGAAAAAAATTGGTTTTTATGTTGTTGATAGACATGGTGGAAACATAATTATTCATTCCTGGACTGATTCAAGGATATCAACAATGGAGAGCAAACTGAAGATCCAGCACCAACCTGTCTTTTATGGCTGTGACTATGATTAACTCTGGCTAATCAACCTTTTTATCTCCTCAAACAAAATGTGTCTGCAACTTCCTTATTAGATACCATGGTTGAATTGATTTAGACCGAAATATCTATAATTATAAACAGATAATAAACTATAGGCTGTGATACTATATGATTTATCCTTTAAACTTATCTTTAGTTTCTTCTTCTTCTTCTTCTTCTTCTTCTTCTTCTTCTTTTTTATGATGAATTTATCGATCGTAATATACTAAACAGTAAAGACTATCCTCCGGATATGGACGCTTTACCATGATTTGACAGTGTAATCTTGATTTGTGGTTTAGTTTTGCCTTCTATATGCATGCCATAACTTTCTTTCTCAGCACGTTATGATTAGGTTTCCATCATTATCAGTGAATCCATCAAGGAATGAGACATAACTTCTCATTAAATTTTGAACCACCTCAAATATTCCTTGATGGGCATTCCTGGGATCATGATTGGTCTAATTTTGTTCTGCGGATTAATGGCTAATTAATATGGATCGATCATACCTTTTAAGCAGGAGGTTGGAATTTCCAATTCATGTGTTACATTCTCAATCTGCATTGCTCAATCTAATTAAATGCAATATTAATCAAGGTTTCTACACTGAACTCTGCGGTTCTTGGATGTTACGTACCTACCTTCGAAGGTAGTTGATCTGAAAAATGCTCGAGCACTTGCCAATTGTGTTTCGACCATACATTTTTCAAGCCATTTGTCCTATCATGTTCTCCAATTCCAAGCACTTACAACACCTGTCAAGATATCAAAGGCTCTGCTTCAGCCAACTCTACTTCAGCCACCTGTCAAAAAGAATAGAAAATATAATGGTTAGCAAGTTTGTTAAAATAGTTAGACAGTTACTGAATTCTGTTACTGTTGAGTAGAATACATAACCAAGCTTCTCACCTTCTGTTGATATAAAATGAATGTCACAGTGCTAGGAATGTAAGCAGTGAATAATACACAGAAACATTTTCTTCTTCCTCTACATTGCAACATCTTTCTTTCTTGTTCATCTCTGTAACAATTCTTACTAGCTTATCATGGTATTAGAGCTTAAGATTGTTAATATCTTGTGATCCTGTGATTTCTCTACTTCTAATATCTTGCTAATCTCTGTTTCTGGCATTATTATCACCTTAGTAAACCAATTCTTTCATAATAATCAATCTGCCTGTCATCTGTTTGATATATTATCAAATTGAAAAAAAAATTCTTCTTCAACTCTCTTCTCAAATCTGTGATTCTTTTCCTCTTTGTCTCTTGAACTCTAAAAAATGATGACTACTTCTCAACTTCAAAGCTTCTAATATCTTGCTAATCTCTGTTTCTGATATTATCATCGCCTTATTAAACCAATTCTTTCATAATAATCAATCTGCCTATCATATGTTTAATATATTGTCAAACTAAAAAAAAATTCTTCTTCAAATCTTCAACTTCCTGCAAGATTCTTCCTTCTCAATCTTTGATTCTCTTCTTTTCTATCTGTTGCACTCTAAAAATGTTTCTTCTGATCCCGCTGACTCCGTCTTTCTTCCTCTTTCTCCTGGTGTAATATGGTGTACTCTTCAAGCATAGAAAGAAGGTGGATACCATCATATAAGAATTCAATGTCTCTCTCGCTTTCCCATGTCATGGTTTTGGAAGCCAAAGCCTCCACCATACCTGGCATTTTATTAACCAAATTGCGAGCTTTCTCAGCACGCTTAAGAGTCAAATGAGCACTCTCCCAGTATTGTATCGATTGTCATCCCTGTTATATTCCTCAAGCCAGCTCTCCTCTTCATATGCAGTCAACCATTTCTTAACCTTTTCAAGTATTTCTTTCCTACTAAAAGATTCCTCCTTAACATTAGCAATTTGAAGCTCAATATGCTCAAGTATACTCGCAGGGTCCATGTTTCCAAATTCTATAGCTTCAATGGCATATTTTTTTGCAGATCAGTTTGTTGATATACTAACTAAAGGTCTATCCACTCTTTTATTTCGGCGTCTGTTCCAATCTTATGCTTGGTTCCTCCAAGCATATGATTGCGGGGGAATGTCAAGATATCAAAGGCTCTGCTTCAGCCACCTGTCAAAGAGAATAGAGAATATAATGGTTAGCAAGTTTGTTAATATAGTTAGACAGTTATTGAATTCTGTTACTGCTGAGTAGAATACATAACCAAGCTTCTCAACTTTTGTTGATATAAAATAAATGTAACAATGCTAGGAATGTAAGCAGTGAATAATACACAGAAACATTTTCTTCTTTCTCTGCATTGCAGCATCTTTCTTTAATTCTGTTCGCTTCTTGTTCATCTCTATAACAATTCTTACTAGCTTATCAACACCAACATCGGAAACCAACAAATTCAAAGTGATGTGCAACTCAATTTCAAAGTTGCTTGATTGACTTTCTCTCAATAATATCTTGACAAATCATATATATATATATATAGAGAGAGAGAGAGAGGTCACGAGGACGTGGGCTTGGAATTTCGATTCACCTTTTCAACCTTTTGGCGCTTAAAAAGATTCTGGAATTAATACCATCTCACCAACATTACTTGCGTCATACGTATTTTCATTTGTAAAGCTAGTTTTTCTTTATAGAGTAACTAATGCTGGCTGTGTTTGACACGGTTGGAAAATGCGCCAAAAGGACTGGATCCTAGTCAAGCATTCTGGTTATTCATGTTTCAACACAGTGAGTGGAGCCAACCAAACAGCTCGGCAGTACAGAAGGCAAGGACCAGATTGTTCCACCAAGAAAAAGAGAGAAGACTACGAATATGCGTATAAAATCACAATAGAAGGTGAAATAGTACTGCTTGTGGATTATATGCTGATGGGGAATTTCAAGTGGCAAGCATTGATCTAAATTTTCAAAAAACTCGTCTGCTGCTAGAAGATTAACTAGCTGATGCAGTTGCAGAACCACTAACTAAGAAGCATTTTTGGTGCTTTAATCCGCACTTCGACATGTAGTAAGTAACAGTAATTAGTGTAGAGTTGCCCTCTATTCGCATTACTTTCCACAAACAAGCGAGGTGGTTCTTTTGAAGTTTGAACTTTCCAAAAATCTTGGACATCGCAGAGAATTTTAGTTTGGTTGTCAATTAATAGCTTTGACACTGCTTGCAATTATAGTTTTGTGGTCTAGCCTTGCTGAACATAAAATGATACTGGATGCCATTATATGGATCAGTGGCCTGTGCAGTATTATTAGGTTTCCATCATTGTCTTTCAAGATTAATGACTGAACATTCTCAATTAAAAGGTAACTTGTGTTTCACGGCATTTTACGTTGTTCCACTTTGAACGTCAGTGATTGATAAAATATGAATGAACCAATGATCAATTCTCTTAGAGAGTTTCTGTTAACCTCTGTGACTGTTCCATTACAGACATTACAGATTTGGTATTTTTGGCCATATTCTAAGAAGGCTAGAGATTCTTGACATGATCTTCCATTGGAAGTCGTCTCTTGTTAGAGACCCCCCTCTGTACATGCAACCTTAATTGAATGAATGGTATGTGTGGAATGTGCAAATGGGCCTCACCAATAATTTCATTTGATCTCTAATTTATGTCCTTGCCAATATAGACCAAAAGCACATGGAGTAAAGATTGTTTATGTGGGTTTATGAGAGGCTGAGTGCTCTATCGTTGGAAAAGAGAGTTTAAAAGGAAACATTATATTTCTCTCTTCTTTTTTTTTTAAGTTTTTCAACTTGTATTGCTGTATTCATCTTATACCACACCTATCTTACTTTCAATAAAGTGCTCCATTGTTAGAAAAGAGAGTTCAGATAAAAACACTTAATAAAAATATATTTTCTTTTTATTTTTGAGTTTCTGAACTTGCATTATTGTATCGATATTATACCGCATCTGCTTTACTTTCAACAGGGTGCCCCACTGTTAGAAAACTAAAAGGCTAGCTAGGTCTGAACCAAATAGGCAAAATTGCCAACTTCTCCAATGGGGGCTGGTTAGGGATGTGGTCTTGATGTATTTATTCATCTAGTAACCCTACCAGCTCAATTACAACCATATGTGTGTGAGAGTAACAGTAAGATTCGGAAAGGGTGGCAACCCACAACAGTCGCGATCAAATAAGAAGAATTCCAATACCTCTTTGGTTCAGAAATGGAGTTACTATGCATCGATGCTTTTTGTTTCAAATGCGCCGGCTATATATGAAAGTATAGTTGATGAAGCAATGATGAAACTGCCTGCTGGGAATTTCAAATAAGTTTCAGATGCCTTGAAACAATAATATATACAATTTAGCAAATTAGGATTTTGATGCTTTTGCGATCAACGTCACTGTTTTGATTTTCTAAACATTCCAGGCCTGCTAACATGAAAGAAAGCCTTCCAGTTCATGAAAAATATTGTATATCAAGATGTTATTTCCACAATTAATTAACAAAGGTATGCTAATTTAGACAGAATTTCGTCTTCTCCAAAATGTTACACAATATCTGATTTTTATGCATTAATCTTAGAAGCATGAATTCAAGATTTTTAATTGTGTTGCTGACATTTCAAGTAACATAGAACAAATCAAATGAGTTGGAGGGGTAAGTTCAATTGCGATTAATTTTAAATTAACTTCTTTGAAATCAAATTAACTTCTTTGAAATCTTTTTGGTTTAGTATCATGTCTGCGCATCCTCTATATTTTATTTTATTTTACCTTCTCAAAAATCTTTAAAACTATAATATGGCTAGCATTATAGGTCTCTTAATATTAAAGAACCAACTCAACCCAATAACTTAAACTGTTAGGTGAGGGGTCCCAAGATATGATTTATATTATTCTCTAACATATCTTCTCAAATGAAAGCCCTTAGGGCTTGAAACTTGCACGGGCTCATATTACTTTGTGCTTAGTTTTTATCAAACAAATAGCGATGGTGAGATTCGAACTCATGACCGCTTGGTCATCAAAGCTCTGATACCATGTCAAAGAACCAACTCAACCCAATAGCTTAAACTGTTAGGTGAGATCCCAAGATATGATTTATATTATTCTCTAACACTTAATATGCTGCAGTGTTGCAATTTTTTTTCTTTATTTCCCTCTTTCCCTTATGTTTTCTCAAATGATCTAACATTTAGTTTTTTCTTGATAAGGTGATACTATACAATGATCAACAAGTGCTCAGGACATTCCACTACTGATAGGTGGAGTTGTCGAGGGTAATCTCTTTAAAATAAAAATATTTTACATATACGAGAGCAAATTCACAAACACGATTGTCGCTTATGAGGTTTTCATCGACTTGAGAAATTAGACATAAGGGTTTTTAAGTTTGATCGTTCAATTTTGTCAATATTGTGAGTAAAAAAGAGATTTAGCTAGGTTTCTTGTACAGTTTATGATGAAAAAAGTATAACATTTTCTTGATTTGCGTTTGCGCAAGATGTCATGGGTAGGTTAAAGTTATGTAGCTGATCAAACAAGTTTTAGTGGGTAGACAGAGATTTAAAAACAAAAGAGAGTTCATTCCTGAAAATCCAAAGTTTTATTTTTTCTATTCTATTTTCTTGACCGTTGATTTTTTTTTACTTTGGAATATGTATGGAATTGGTTAGTAAGGCATGCTTATCGTAAATTATTATCGTCTACTATTTTCATATAGTGTTGTTGGAGGCAAAAGTTGTTAAAGAAAAAAGTTTTGAGGGCTTAAACAAGACAAATTAAAGCTAGAAAGCGAAAGCAAAGTCGAGACAAATAAACCATGTGAGGCCTTAGGTTTAAAAACTAAAAATAAAAATAAAGTGAGCCTTAAAGAAATAATAAGAGAGGACATAAAATACTCAAATTCGGCTAAGAGAGAAAAAACTCAATTGAAGCATAGGGTGGACATAAAAAAATAAGGAGAGAAAAGGAGAGAGGACATAAGAAAATAAGCCGAGGGAGGTTATAAAATTCTCTTATGCAGTCTTGGACTGATATATTTTTCAGGTAATGCCTAAAGGTCTCTCACCAATTCACCAGGGGTTGATTTTGGATCCTTCATTCTCCAATGCAATCCTAAACTAGACCATTCTTCAAGCAATGTCTAAAGGCCTCTCACCAATTCGCTAGGGATACTCTAATGGATAGCTAGATTAAAGGAAAATGAATTCCTGAATTACAACCAAATAATAATTGGGTATACCTGCAACCAATATTTCCACTCAATTCTAGGTAGAGGGCGAGTTCCATCTATGAAGGATAGATAAAGTTCAAATCTCATCAAAATGTGAAATTTTTTCTAAGTATGGATGTTGGACCCATACAAACTATCTATACAAGTTACTCCTAAATTATTTTTTTCTAAGTATAGGTGTTGGACCCATCCAGACTACCTGCAAATATCCCATGGAAAATGATTCTAATATCCCCTATTATAATTGTCAATAGTCTATGGGAAATGGATCCATTCATACTATGTATAAAATACCTCTAGATTTCAACAAATCTAGATGAAAATTTTATTAAGTATGGACGTTGGACCCATCTAGACTACATAAGTCTAACTTGTAAGCTGCATATGGGCATTAGACCAAATATATATATAAAAAATTCTAAGTATAGGTGTTAGACCCATCTAGGCTGCCTAAGGATACAATGATATAGAGTACTTAGAGAAGTCATAATTTTATCAAGAGGCTTTAAATTTTTAAAAGAAATATTCATTACAGAATGAAAAAACCCCTACAGGACTGAGGTTGTGTACAAAGCCATAAGGAATAAAGAGATAGGGCCTAAACATCGAGGGTAGGCCTCTTGACAAGGTAGACTTTGCATTGAGCAACTGCAACCCTTGTATTAAAGACATCAAACGAAGTCGGGCACGAGCACTGGATGGAAAACAGCATTGAAGTCCACTTGATTTCATCTTGACAAGTTGAAGAAATATAAGTTAAACATGGAAAGGAAAGTCTTGTCCCCAATCATCTCAGTTAATGTTGCAAACCCTCTAAACATCTTCTAAAACTCCTCAGAAGAGTTTCTCAAAGCCTCTATCCTCGCACGAGAGTTATAGGCTTTTTATCTAGCAACTAGGAGCTCAACCCTTAGAGCCTCATGGGATTCCCTTATCTTTATCATCCCTTTCTTCAAGGATGCTATTTCATCATGAGTTAGATGAAGCTCCTTTTTTTCAGTGGAGTTTAGCTAAAGGACTTAGCCTCTCATGTCATCCTTTACTATTGTATTGCATGTCTTGAGCTCCCTCAGCTCAGCCTCCACTACAGCCTTCTCATCCCTTAGCTTTTAAAGAGCAGTTTGTTATGCCCTATGTTTGGCGATGGCCCCTCTCACTTGGCTTCTCCCACCCATCCAATGCCTTTTAGAATGGGCACACATCATAAAGTCTAATAAAGACAAATGATGATTATTAAAAACAATAATAATAAAAAAAGATCAGATAAGAGAAATTTTCTTACGTGGAAGGTAATTTATCCAATAAGGTTTTAATGGTGGTTGTAGCTCTCATCAGACATTGCTTAAACATCTAAAGGAATGGTCAGCCTCTTCAAGCTCCTTACCACCTTTAGGCCTTCGTCCTCAAAACTGGACCTCCCACCAAGGATAGCCTTTATGGCCTACTTTTCCTTCTTAGATAATGTAAGGAAAGTGTAGGGGGCTTGATCGAGGATGAGGTTGGAAAAAGCATCCTCGAGCCTAAGCTATCTAGCTCTTAGTAGACCACCATAGGTAAAAGTCTCCGTAGCCAAAAAGGTCTATGTAGTTGAAAACAATGGTAAGGGCATTAACAATGAGGTTATAAGAGAGGCTTGCGGTTACAACGCCAGACTCTATAAGGGTGGAGACCCTTCATCTCTTGAAGTAGACAACAGTACCCACAACCACTTTAGAAGGGCTCAACTTCATTTAACCCCCAATTAGGGGAGAACGACTTCCTCTACTAGTTTTAGCCTCCAACTCCACGGGAATAGTGTCTCCCTTCATTATCTGCTCATAAACAAGAAGTTCATCCACGTTGATAGGGCCATTTTCTATCTTTATTTCTATCCCAACTCCAGATAAGTTAAGGGATAAAAACACCCTCTCAGATACAGATCATGCTGAAGATTTTCTTTCCTCTTCAACTGTTAACTTTGCACAAAAACAAAGTCAAAGATGAATATTTAGATGCATAAAAATAAAAAATAAAAAGTTGTTTACTTTGCAAAAGAGCTGATAATGCCATTTGGTCATCTTGTTTATCTCATATTCTATTGAGGTTTGAGCCAACATAGCACATGTTTCTTCCTCGATCGAGCTCAAAACAAGTTTATTGTTCTCCTCAAAGGAAGGAAGTTTTCAATAATAGGCACAACCTTAGACTTTTTTCATAACAGCTCTTGGATGTGTTCCACATGTTCTAGTCTTAGGGCCTAGTCTAGTGGACCCCTATCCTTTATTGCTTTCCCTGGCTTTCGATTAGAAGCTAAATTCATCACCCGAAAAAGTAACACTTTACTCCTAAGATCGGACATAACTTTTCTAGAGTCTATTTTTTGTAACTAAATAGCACGAAGGAAGAAGAAGGTAGTTTATGATTGGGAATACCTAAAATAACAGAGTTTTTCTTGTAAATGAGAACAAATCTCACTCAAAGCTTCTTCAGACATAGGTCTAGCAAGGTGTCAGACCCAACATCCTTGGGTTCAATAATGAGCTGAGCCCAAGCAGACATAGATCTAGTGAGGTGTCATATAAAAGTTCTTGGGTTCAGCTACGTGGTAAACTCAAGCAAACATTGGTCTATTTTGCAGATGTTAGGTATTGTATTACCAATCACCCACTTTTTAAGCTCTAGATAATTGAATAGTGACATGAATATATGATTATTCATTGTCCGAATACCAAAAAAATCTCATTTCTAAGCATACTAGATTTTAAAACATCATCAAGTAAGATTTGATCCTATAGGTTTTACCGGTTCTACTATATTTTTGCCAACATCTTTTATTCCCCCCCGCTAGTGAACCCTACTAACCCTCCCAACATTGCTAGACCACATACAGTGACTCCTAAATCTCCACTCACAACATCTATAGCTTCATCTAGAGAGTTAATAGGCCACGAGACTCAAACACTTCGAAGATTGACTTTTGCATATATGTTAATTAAGGAGATGTCCAACTTTTTTTCCTTTCTTTGTATTTTTAATTAATTTTAAGTTCAAACAAGACCCAAAATAGTTTTAAATATAAAAGAAATAATATTAAGCTTCTAAAAAAAGAATAAAGCACATTTATTTCATTTCGCTCACTTTGTTCTAAACATTCATACGCAAGTGACAATAT
>Ga0325402_1007004_pt1 | contig 10692 bp, 6 predicted proteins | sample PopdelMetagenome_22_FD_207212 | JGI IMG/M metagenome (GOLD analysis project Ga0325402, IMG submission 207212) | Populus deltoides microbial communities from Bellville, Georgia, United States - Xylem-PdKOR-R3 | ecosystem: Host-associated > Plants > Phyllosphere > Stem > Wood/Secondary xylem...
TTAACTTTTTTTAAAAAATCAACAAAAAATATTTGATTATTTACAGGTTTGTCATTATATCCATTTTAATGACTAAAGAGCTCTTTTAGCATCAAAATAATGAAATTGCCATTTATAATTTATAATTACAATAATATCATCTAGAATTCCATGAACACAAATCCTTTTAAGAACTTCATCAAATAATTTCTAAGTATCACACATGCTAATGACTTGAAACTGATCACCATTTCAAAGCATACAAACATGAGGGAGCTTGTGTGATTCTACAAAGTTAATTGATGAATCCTAAAATTCAAGATGCTTAAGATTAAGGCCGATGTGTTGGATAATTGATCGATATCTTAGTTCAAACAATCTGATTCATTCTCCATAGTCAATGTATTTGATGATTTGATATGGAAAGCCTAAAGGGTTCGTAACTAGTAACATGTGATAATTGGTAAGCTAATGACCGATAGTTGTGGTATTAGCAGGTGGTGTCTAGAAAGTAAATGTGACTAGTAGCTATAATAGTAGCAGGTGGTGCTTGGTAAAATAAATGACTGGCAACTGTGGTACTAACAAATGGTGTTAGGTAAGTCAGGTGACAGGTAGTTGTAAAAGGTCTCATTTAATGGACGTAAGAACTCTCTAATGGTAAAATCAGTAACTTTATATAGAGAAAACGTGCAATGATATTTTAGAGAGATAAACTCTAAAAATATGTATGATGAAAATGTTAAGAATAAAGAGATTATGAGCATTTGACTTGAAGGATTCATGATGTATTTATAGCCTATGAATTTTATCTTTTTTGAAGAGAAGGGATCCAATGTAATTTCACTCTTATGACATTTTGAGTTGTATTATACTCAAAACAATATGTATATGATTAATGAAAAATATTGAGCGACCTGTGTAGGGTCCCGAGAAAATTCCCTAACGAGTGTTGGGTTCGAGCAAGGTAATTAAGCCTATCAGAGGTGAAAGTGGATTCACGTACACTACATAGACCAAACACATTGGGCTCAAGCATGATAACTCGAACCCACAGGGGTGCTAGGGTATATGACCACCACCTTTAGAGCTGGGGTGCATGTTTAGCACCCTTAGTGCTAGGCGTATGCCCATTAGGTGCCCATGCACTGCATAGGCATATGCCTTGCATAGGTGTACACCTAGTACACGAGCGTACTCCTGGTGCGTGCGCCCATGTAAGGTATATGTGCTTAGGCTCTATGCCCTAGCCTACGTTTCTTGGGGTTTTTTTTTTGGGTTTGGACCTACCACTTTTTTAGATCCATCAGTAGCCCTTTAAATATTTATGGTATTAAAGACTTATAAAAACACCTGGTCACCATTAAATTTTCATCATATGAGAAGAGAGGTTGAAACCCCAGGTAATAAACCAGAGAACCCTTGTGTAGGGGCATGCACCAAATTTAGAAAAAATCTTAGAAGAGTAAAGTGAGATATAAAGGACTTCATTCTTAGAAAATTTTTCTAAAAGGTTAGGAAAACTTATGGAGAAGAAGCTCATACTTAGAAAAATTTATAAGTGGTTGGTAGAAATCCATGGAGGGTGAGCTTATACTTAGAAAATATTTTAAAGAGTTTTGAGGAACCCTAGAGGGTGACCCATGGCGACACTCGTACTTAGAAAAAATTTTAAAATGCGAAAAGGAGCGGACTTATGTTAATGCCTATACTTAGAAAATTTGCTAAGGGGTAATGAAGATAGATCCATGGAGGGTGGTTCTATTACATAAGAAAAACCAAGTTCATCCCCTGGAAAGTAGTCGTATTAAAGTATGAGAGGTATGCGACCTCCCTAGGATGACATAAGATATGAGAGCCTCTCATTAGAGAGTGGTTCTAGTCCAAGACTGCATTTGAAAGGTGGGAGATCTAAGATCAATCTCTAGCAATTTGGTGAGAGGCCCTTTGACATCACTTGAAAAATGTATCAATCCGAGACTACAATGGAGAATGAGGGATTTTAGTTCAACCCCTTTGTGAATTAATGAGAGATCTTTTGATATCAATTGGAGAATATGTTTAGTATAAGACTACACTAGAGAGTGGGGGATCTGAGATCAACCCCTAGAGAATTAGTTAGAGGCCCTTTGGCATCACCTAGAGAATGTGTCAGTCTGAGACCGCACTAGAGAGTGAGGGATCTGAGATCAACCCTTAGTGAATTAGTTAGAGACCCTTTGGCATCACTTAGAGAATATATCAGTCCAAGACTATACTAGAGAGTGAGGGATCTAAAATCATCCCCTGACGATTGTAGGGATATTGCTCTAGAGAGACCAAGTCAATTCACTTAAAAAAGAGTGGTTAAAAGCCCCCTCACTAGAGATTTGTAGTTAAGAAATATATGTTAGAAATACAATATTTTTATTTCAAAAATAAATTTACATTTCTATTAAGTATTAAGCATCATTAGGTGATTTGTTGGGCTTTAGGGAGCCTGTATAGTTTGGTGGAAAACAAAAGGTTGGTAATTAAGGTCCGTTTTGTGGTAGCCAGGGTGAGTGTGTCGAGAGTACCAACTATGTGCACGTGTATCGCAATGACGTGAGCGACCCTAAAAGAACTTGGAGAGTATAGAGGCAAATACTCTCCTAGAGTTTATTCTACCTACACTCTTATGGGTAATGCAACATGTTACGACGCTAGGAGTAGATGATGATGGAGTCAAGTGTGTTACCATAATTGCTAAGACTTGTTGGGGTGGCAAGGACTAATTTTAACCTTGGGTTGGCAACACAGTCTAAGTGAAGAGTTACAACTAAATAGTGAATTGTTGAAGGTCTGGCTAGGTAGAAGTGTTCATGGTAACGAGTAGATTTATCTTGCATCCTGACCTAAGAGTGTCGTGATTGTATGTCATGGAATGATTTGGAAATGTCAAAAATAAGTTATAGAAACTGATGGTTTTTTTATTAATTCCCCACAAACAACACCAATTGATGAGTCCTAAACTTTAAGATGCTTATGAATAAGTCTAATGTGTTAAATAATTGGTTGATTTTTTATGTCAAACAACTTGATCAATTCTCCATAGTCAATGTATCTGATGATTTGATATAGAAAGCCTATAGGGTTGGTAACTGGTAACAAGTGATGATTGGAAAGTCAGGTGATCGGTAGTTATGGTAGTAGCAGGTGTTGCCTAGTAAGTCAAGGTGATTGATAGTTGTGGTAGTAGTAGGAGGTGTCTGGTAAGTTAGGTGATCGTTAGCCATGGAAGTAGCAGGTGATGTCTAGTAAGTCAGATGACCAGTAGCTATAAAAGACCTTTTTTTTTTATAGATGTGGGGACTCTTCAATGGTAAAGTTAGTAACTTTGTAGAGAGAGAAAATATGCAATGATATTTTAGAGAGATTCTGAAAATATAAATGTTAAAAATGTTAAGTATGAAGAGACTATGAACCTTTGGCTTGAAGAATTCATGGTGTATTTATAACCTATGAGTTTTGTCATTTTATAGAGAGGAGAGGCTGAATTGTAATTTCATTCATGTGATATTTTGAATTATATTATACTCAAATAATAAATATAAGATCAGTTAAAAACACTAAGGGACTTGTGTGGGGTCCCAGAAAAATTCTCTGATGAGTGTTGGGCTCGGGCAAGATGGCCAAAAGGTGAAAGTAGCTTTAAGTGCGTTGTTTGGACCCAAACATATTGGGTTCATAAGTGATAACCCAAGCCCACAAGAGTGTTGAGGTGTATGCCCAACATCTTTGGAGATGGGCAATATGCTCAGTGCATGTGCTGGGGTTATTTGCTCGAGTTCATATTCCTTGGGTTCTTTTATGCTTTTTAAGGGTTTTTTTTTGGCGTATCATTTTTTGGATCCATCATTAACAACTAAACAAATAGCCATAGGGTAGGAAAACTAAAGGCATATAACTTTAAGTGCTTTTATGCAACAAAAAAGGCACGTACTGTTGTATAGAAGCACGCACATCCATTATAAGCATTCCAAATGAGAAGTTCACAAAAAAGAGCTCCAAAAATATAGACATGTAGCGGTAAGAAAACCCATGAACTTTTGTTCAAGAATCCCTTAATTGAACTCATGGTAACCCTAATTTATCGGAGGTTTTCATGATTTCAAAAATGTTGAATAAAATAACACCAATAAAAAGTTTTTGGCTCCTAATACTTGCATGAATAGATTAAGTATAAAAAATAAAGATCTTGCTTCAGATCTAGTGTTTTTATGTGGGTGTGTCGTGTTTTAATAGAGAAAAAAAATTGTGTTTGAAAGAGAGAAAAGAGGTTTGTGAAGATTTTTTTTTATAGATTTACATTTATTATAATAAGGGCAAAAATATCTTTTTGTCCATTTTGATTTTTTCAGCTAATCATAAGGAAAATAATATTTTTAAATCTTAGATTGAAAATGAAAAGGATCAATGTATAAGAGTTTTTGTAATTATTCCAATGAACAATAAATTATTTTTTTAAAATGAACATATAGAAAATAATAATGAATAGATTATTTTTTGGAAATTCAAAAATACAACTTATGGTCTTATTTATTTATCATAGGAGATGTTGCATATATACACTGAAAGAGATTGAATTACTTAATTAAATTTATATCATACAAGGATATACATATTTATTTACATTAACTTTATATATATATATATATATATATATATTATTTTCAAATATTGTTCATTAATAACTTTGCATTGCATTTACTCCTCTTTCATTCGCCACTATTGAAGAAGAATAGCATCTATGACCAATGATACAAGAGAAATATAATTTATATAATCAATTTACAAAATTTTATTTAATAAGTTTTTTTGGTTTTTAATATAATTTTGTTACTACTTAAAATAAATTTGTTCGTTTTCAACGTCACACATGTAAACTAGTTAAAACTAAACAAAAATTAAAGGGGTTTTACTAATATAATTAACCCTTTCTTAAATAAACTATTATTGTCCTAATATTTATGGAAATACTTATAAAAATAGAATTTCTTTAGCCGCTACCGTTTGGAAATCGCTTCAATCAAGAAAGAAAATTTATTAATAAATGTGTGATGTGTGGAATAGAAAGAGAAAAATTGTGAAATCAGCATGATTTTATACTTGATTGTGATGTGAGGAAATAAGATTATAAGAAAGATATGTGGTGGATGAATGGAGGGGAGTCAAAATTAACTTTTCCTTTAAAAAATTAAAATCATACTTTTGTTCTTTACTATATTTAAAAACCAAAGATGTTTTAACTATTTCACTTAAAGATATGGCTAAGGTATTGAAATTATTAACAAATATTCTATAAGAACTAGTCAAACCATGAAAACTTCTTTCTTCAATGATTGACTTAGAGGTAGACTATTCTTGGATAACCCAAATATTTTTCTCATTCATCTTAATACCTTTTATATCAATAAAATATCCAAGAAATATAATATTTTTCATGCAAAAGTCACACAACTAACTCGTCTATAAAATTCTTGCTATAAATCAAAACATAATCAAAATAAACCACACTAACTCGCCTATAAAATTACACCAAACATGGTTCATTAATCTCATGAAATAGAAGGTGCATTGGTAAGTCCAAAAGACATAATTAATCACTCATACAAATCATATTTAGTTTTAAATGCAGTTTCTCATTCATCTACCTCTTTCATTATCATTTGATAATATCCACTTTTCAAATCTTTCTTAGAAAACATACATGACCCATGCAATTTATCTAACATATTATCAAATATAGGAATTATGTGTCTATATTTTTACCATAATATTATTGATGGTACGACAATCAACACATATCCTTCAAGTCTCATCCTTTTTTGGTACTAACAACACTAGAATTGCACATAGACTCATGTTTTCTCTTATATACCTATTTTTCATCAATTTTTCCACTTGCCTTTGAAATTCATTTGTCTCCTCGAGATTAGTTTTATAGGCTAATCGATTTGGTATAGATGTTCTAGGTACAAGATCAATGTGTTGTTAAATTACCCTAATAGGTAGAACTCACCAGGAATTTCATCAGCAAAGATATCCTTAAAATCATGAAATATAGAAACACAAACACTAGAAATATAATGATCAAGGTTATTGGTGTTAAAATATGTCTTCTTATACACAAGTTAAATCATAGGCATGTCAGAAAAATAAACATTCTTAATCTCTCATAAAAATTAAAATATTTCTTTATTTTTTCCACACTCTATTCTTTTCTCATATTTCCTTTCTTCTCTCCTATTTTCTTCTTACTTCTCTTAATTGAATCCCCAATAATTCCTATTATGGTTAAATATAACCTTCTTATTTTTTGGCTCACTTTCACATTTTTTTTTGGCTCATTTTATTTTTACTTTTTCTCACATCCTCACATGGTTGATCTTTTTCTTTGGCTTCACTTTCTCCTTTCAATTTCAATTGGTCTTCATACACTTATCTAGGGGACAATAATACAAGTGTGAATGTCTTCCCATCTTTTTAAAAAGAATACATGTTCGTCAACTCATCACGCTTGGCTTTTCTCTAAAATTTCAAAGGTCTCCCCAACAATAAATAAGTAGCATGTATAGGCACAACATCGCATAAAACCTCATCCTATATTTTCCAGCAAAAAAAAAAAACCAAAAGCTACCTAGTAATTCTTGCTTCTCCATAATCATTCAACCTTCTATAAGGACTTTCATGTTTAATAATATTCGGATTTAATTTTCTAACAAGTATAGTACTAACAATATTAGCATAACTCAAACACATGAAACACTTATATCACAATTACGATTAGGTGGGATCTCGATTTTACTTTTTGTTTTAATGGCTAAATCTTTCCTCCAAGGCTTAGATGCTTTGGCTTTATTGCCAATAATATTCAGCTTTAATGTGGTAGCCATCTCTCTCTCTCTCTCCCCCTCCCACCTATAATTTTGTTTTCAAGCTAAAAAGGAACTTAAATTATTTCTTTTATGTGTACTGCCTTTTCTCTTGATTTTTTTTTATCTTGAGAGCCATATGAATCAAATCTTCAAGCTCAACATAGTGTTGCAACCCAACCATATTAGTTATCTCTTTATTTAATCAATTTAAGAACCTTGTCAGTATAACTTTTATATCCTCCACAATATTAACTCTAATCATGACAATCTTTATTTCCTTATGGCAATCCATCACACTCCTAGAACCCTAAGATAAACTCTGTAAGATTTGATATATTCCTTATAATAATGACTAGGAACAAACCTCTTTCTCATAACTATTTTCATCTCATCTCAAATATTTATGGGTCTCTCTCAATTCCTTCTCCTTTATAAGACAATGATCCCACCAAATAATAATGTAATTAGTACATTTAATAACAATAAGTTTTACTTTCTTTACCTCAAAGTAATGGTGATAGTAAAAAATCAACTCCATTTTGCCCCCACTCCAATCAAGCTTCCAAATTGTTTTTACCTTGAAAAGATAAAAACTTCATCTTAATATCGCCCAAATCTCTATCCAAATCATCCAAAAATCCATCCTTTTTATCTACTCTCCTATAGAGGAATTGGTCAAGTGGTCCAACTTCCCTAAGCCTTTGGTTTCTATATGTTGAAACCCATCATCATGGTTATCCTTAAAATCCTTGGCCTTTTCATTTGTATTTTCAGTTATAGATTCTTCTAGATGTGAATTAGTTCATCTCGTAGATTGTTTTCCTTCAAATCCCTACGATCTAGCCCATGTTGAAGACTAGCCATTTTAGTTTTTATACTAGTCATCCCACTCATTACTTTGATAAACCTTTTATTTATAAACTTTAATTGTTGTTGCATGACCAAATAACCCCATTTAAGGTTATTTGTATCTTTTGGTGGTGGTGATCCACTCTTAGTTGGCATTGTCAAGAGCTAAAAATTAAGTTAGTAACAAGTATGTATATGTATATGTGTGTGTGTATTCTCATCCACTCCCTCACGTGTTTACACTCAATAAATGTTACTCCTCTCGTGTTTCACATAAATTTTTGGCTTTTCATTCTAATATGTTCACCTTTTTCCTTTACCACTCAATTCTCAATATGCCAGTTCTTTAAGAAACTAGTTCACAACAAATTAAAGATTAATATCTTGATGGCTTAATGAAATAATGTAAAGACTTAAGAAGCAATAAAGACTAAAAATTATCAATACAAAATTAAAAATATAAGAACATGAATATTAATACGAATTCGTGCAAAATATAAATGATACTAAGATATATAAACTATAAAATTAAGAAACTATTGAAATAAAACTTAAAAAACTCAAAATAATAAGCATTTTTATTTTATTTTTATATATGATGGCTGAAACTAAAAAAAAAAAAACAATGATTTAATAACTACCTGTATTTTTTTGTGATTTAAAAAAAAAAAACCTAACCAAGTAACCTGAAACATCACAAATCAAGATTTCTCTCAAAGAAACCCCTAGAAACAAGATTTATTTTTAGATTTAAAATAAGTGGCCGAATTTTATGTTTTTCTATATCAAGATTTATGACAAACCCTAAAAAAACTTTCTTGTAGTTTTCTTTGTTATTCTTTTTTTTATAAGACTTTATTTAATTAAGATCATAAATAATTTCTTTTTTTTAACTTAATGTCGTAACTAGTTTTAGAGAAGAAAAGGAATTTAGCAATAATGGAGTATGAAAAAACTTGAAGATGAAAGGGATATAACCTTATTTAAAGCCTTGTTCTGATACCAACTGATGTGAATCCCTTGAACATAAAGGTCTTGAAACTCATAGTCAAAATAACTCTTTCTAAGAAAGCTAAATTCAAGCTTGTGATTAAGTTTAACATAATAATAACCTGTATTGAGGCACCAAAATCATAAATAACCGAACCTCCACCCCAACGCTTATAAATAGATATGAACAAGAAGTATAGAAGATGCCATGAAGCTTAGTTAATTCTTTGATAAGTCATAGGAGTTTTACAAAGAACTATGAAAGAATGAGCAAAACCTCACACACAATAATAATTGTTGAAATCAAAGTCTATTAAAAACAACCAAAATACAATTTATATAAACCTATTTATAATAGGTAAAAACATAAACAATGCTAGAAAAATAATAACAGAGTTCTAAATAAAATAGGAAAAAAATCTTAAATTAACGAGGAAACTAATATAATTCCCATATAATAGCTTTAGACCTCATCACAAGACCTTCTAAAACTCTGATTGCCCTGAAAGTTTAATCCAATATAGAACAAGACCTTGAGAAATTTTTAGTTGAGTTTTAGTCTAATCCAACAGTCGAATAAAAATTATGCTTGTTAAAGTAAAATCATGCATTAGAAAAATTAAGTCTCTAACTACTGAAATTAATTAGCTCATGAAGGAGATAAACGATGCCCCTCTTATATATAGATTAAATCGACTAAGATCTAATCATCATTTTTTAAAGATGTAACCTGTTTGAAACTCACCTTGGCTTAAATATTCAAAATAAGTCTATTGAATGTATTTTTGAGATTCTTTACTCTTAATCTTGTAATTGACTCAATTGGAACTTGCAATGGATTTTTTTGGTGTAGTCTTGATTGTATCATTCCCTCTCTCCTAAAACATATTCATCTATGAATCATCATCTACATCAAATAAAGAGAGATAAAAAAATATTGAAAATAGCACTAACACTACACTTACCTAGTAAATCCACTTTATAAGCATTATCATTAATTCTTTCAAGAATTTTGGAATGATCCATATACTCTTGACATCAACTTAGATCTCCTTTGTTCAATGAGGAAATTGATAATAAGTAACATAATTGATTAGAAGATGGATGGTTGGTAAGTTGATTAGTTAACAATCAATCACATGATCATCTATTAGATGAACCCAATGGCATGCCAAATACGACAAGATTAAGTATTTCTTCCATTAACAAACAATTATGCACCAAAAAATAATTCTAGTAAACTTTTCATTGCAAAACTGGATGCACAGTCAATATAGGCCAATTTTCTAACAAAAAAGAACTTGATAATCCATCATCACCACAAGTCCTTATGGAACAACTAATATAAGACATGCTATAAGATGACTCTTTATTATCTAATAGTCTCTATAATATAAAATTACATATAAAAAAAACCCTAATATCCTTATGCATTCTCTCACATTCTTGTTATTCCCAATGATGACATCACAACTAACCATAAACAGGTATGTTGATACATTTGTGCCTCAAACACTTCGCTATACATATCCCTTTTATAGGATAGATAATGTTGTTAAATGGTCATAACCAACTATGATGAACACTAAATAGCCAGCTAGTCAGCTATGGTTGATTCTAAAAAAAATCCTTGTATCAACTATTAAATCTCCCTAATATTGAAATAAGAGCTATCTAAATAGAGATAGAGAACACAATAAGCATGGCCTACCATAATAATATCATCATGGTCAATAAAAATATACAAGTTGTATTTGATCAATTGAATCAAATCCAAAGTGAGTTATACCAAAGTAAATTTAGAACTTTATGAGCTTATACACATGAAAAACAAGTCCTAGTAAATTTTGTAGTGATAACTACTCTTGAATGGGGTTTTGGAACCACGATGATCCATTTAAGGTCTTACATGTCACCGTATCAAGTGTTACAATAACAACATCCAAACCTAGGTATGGTCATATTTGATACATAA
>Ga0325402_1007008_pt1 | contig 10689 bp, 7 predicted proteins | sample PopdelMetagenome_22_FD_207212 | JGI IMG/M metagenome (GOLD analysis project Ga0325402, IMG submission 207212) | Populus deltoides microbial communities from Bellville, Georgia, United States - Xylem-PdKOR-R3 | ecosystem: Host-associated > Plants > Phyllosphere > Stem > Wood/Secondary xylem...
CTTCCTCGTTGTTGACCCTTTTTCTCTTGAGCTCCAATGTCATGGATGACTTATCTTGGGTTACCCCTAGCTTTGTTGCCTCTTGAAGTATTTTTAATGAATTGCCACTCCTCCATATTGAATAATTGGGGCTAACTGAGAACTCTTTTTGAAGCTCCTCTTTGTGGACCAAAATAGGCTGCTTCCAGTCATTTCTGATGGCGTCTAACTTATCCAAAGAACTAGCTTCTTTAAACGGACCGGTATATTCGGCTAACCCCCAAGTTCTTGGTACGTATTGTACTCCTCCAAACTGTCTAGCCACCAATGAGGGTGAGTAGTTGATATAACCAGTCAAGCCAATTAATGGGACCCATGCTTTGTCGCCACAACTCATAAGGTAAGATGAACCACTTACCCAAGGAGCTTTCCATCTGAAATTACTTTGGGGAAGTTCTTGGTATTTCTCTACCCACGCTTTTTCATCCAAATTACTCCACTCTTCAGTCAGCATCAGCTCAAGAGGCCTCATGTTAAACCACCAGAAATTATTGAAGACTTCTTTTGACGCTTCCAAATGGCTTACTATCCACATGAATAAGAGAGGAATACAACATCGCATCGCCCCTTTCCCATGCAATCTACAATGATTTAGAGATAGGAAGGTTTCAGCTAAGACAGCTGAAGTAGGGTTATTCTTTGTCTCTTCAAATTCGAGGAAGGCGTTAGCAGCTTCAAGGCTAATAATTCCAGCGGCTTCTGAAGGAAACAGAACCAACCCAAAGATGGCAAAAGCAATTATCTGATATCTTTCTTCTCCCAACTTCCCTTTTTCCTTATCTGTCTTCAATTTATTTTCGATCATTTTCCACTTGAACCCTCCATTGGATGTCATGTACCGATCAATTTGATCCAAATGTAGAAGTTTGGCAACTACTGCAGCTGTACTCTCAATTCTTTGCCTGAAGTACACTTTGTAAGGGTCATTCAGAAAACTCAAGATCTGAGCATACTCTTCAAGAGTAGGGGTCATATCAATATTCCCGAAGGTGAAACATCTGTAGCTTGGATCCCAGAAATGCATCAAGGCTTTGACTGCTGAAATCTGAACAGGCATTCTTATTAGATGAGCGATTCTTCCATACTTCTTCTCAAACAGATTCTCATCAATATATCCCAGAATAGGGGCCAACTTTTTTATGCTGTCTACGGAGCAGTGCACTTTGGTTATGTGTGGTAATTCTTCAACCTTGGTTCTTGGGCAATCCCCTTCGACTAATTGCATCATCTCAGATCTTTCCCCATATTCCGAAAAGGTAAGGGAAGTCATGGTCTTAGCTCAAAAATCCTGTAAAGTTCAGACAAATTCTAGGTTATTATATGAGGGATATGTTTTCTAACTGGTCTCAAAAGGTCTATGAACTGCCCAGTGACTACCTTTCATGAAGGCAGTATGGGGATTTATAAGGAATGGTTTGGGCACTATGTGACCGCCATCACCAAGTAAACACTTAGCTCATAGTTGGATGTTTCACGAATCTGAACCCCGACTGAAAGTCATGAGGTAGACCGCTACTCCCCACCTATCCTAGAATTGAGTCTTCTTGCAAAATTAAAAATGCATGAATGCATTAATCTTGATGTATTTATGTATGAACAGGAAATAAAAGTGTTGAAACAGTAAAGTTAAACAGACCAAAATAGATAATTAAACAAACAAAGCTTAGTCCGACCAAACAAGGCGTCCCCAGTGGAGTCGTCATTCTGTCGCACGTTAGCGCGCGGTGTCGGCTGGCGATTTTCTAGTTCATTTGTTTGGTTCATTAGGAGTCGCTACCTAGTATTATGGTAACTAGGAACCTATGGTCTGCGAGAGTCTGGGTAAGGGACTGGTTGTGCAAGGGGAAGACGCATCACCCCCAGTGCACCCTACCTAAGGTAGACTGCATTGTTATTTGATTTTTTTTTAAGTCGAGTTTCTATTTGTTGGTCTTTTCTAGGGTTCAAGGTAGATCTCTCTTCATGAGAAAGTCTCTACCTTATTAGATTAAATCCTAACCGTTCTAAAGTCTAAATTTTAGCATCGTATTTTATTTATACCTTGTATCTTTAATACTTGAGGGTGTACTTTATCGTGTAATTTTATACCCGTCAAATATTAAAGTCTACATCTGGATCCTAGAAAAAAAAGATTGAAAAAGGTTTTTGATATTTTGGCCAAACCTTAATGGATGACCATAAACTAGTTATGATATCCATTTTTTTTATTTTTAAAACATGGGAAGATGCAAGTTTTTTTTAAAAAAAATAAAAATATGCTTGTAAAAGTATTTAGGTTTTGGCCGTATGCATGAAATTCCTTTTTTTTCTATATTTCTTTTGGAGAAAACCAGGTATTTTAATACCGGACTTGTATTTTACAATGTAAATATACAATTCGATATTATACAAAATTAGTAGAAAAATATTTGAGAAAATCACAAATTTTTCAAAAGGATTATGGAAATTTTTTGGAATTTTTTTTTGTTTTTTTTTAATATTATAATATTATAATATAATATTATAAATAAATAAAATAAAATAAAAATCTACATGGGCTGGGCCGGCCCAGCTAACTGGGCCAGGCTCAGCCATAGAAAAGGTTGGACCGATCTCGGCCCGAAATGGTGGGGCCGACCTCTGCCCAATACTTTTTATTTATTTCTTTAGAGCCGGGCTGAACCCAGCCCAGAACTTTGGGCTGGGCCAGACTCAGCCCAGCCCAACGTCCGCTGCATGTGCAGTGGGCGTGAATTATAATTCACGCCCATTGTTCACACAGTGAACAGTAGGGAGGAGGAACAAGAAGAGGGGGGAGGAAGAGGAAGCGGAGAGTTACCTGGCGTAAGGGTGGTCTGACCGAAGAGGACGACGTGGTGCAAGCGGTGGCAATGGTGGAGAGTTGAGCTGCCGGGGTTGCTGCTGCTGAGTTGCAGGTGTTGCTGCTGTCACGGACGGTGCTGCAGTCGCTGGCGGTTGGAGCGGATGAGGAGAGAGTCGCCGCATCTACTGCTGCTGGTATGGGTAGAAACCGCTGGAAAGGGTGGTCGCTACTACTGTTGGAGTCACGGTGGCGGAGAGGGAAAAGTTTTTCACAGAGAAGAGAGAGGGAGGGAGAGGTGGTGCAAACACCACGTAAGGTTGTTAGAGTGTCTGGCTGTGATGAAGGTTGTGTTGGGAGGGACGGTGGTGAGATTAGTGGCGGCCGAAGGTGTAGCTGAGAAGGAGAAAGCAGAAAATGATGAAAAACAAGGGAGAATGGCTGATTTTTTGTCAACTTTGCACTCGATTTTCTTCTTGCTCCGAACATGCAATTTGCTCCTATTTATAGGCGGTGGAAGAGGGAAATCTTGTCTTTACGAGGGAAAAATTTTTAGCCTTTTATTTGAATGGAAGAATCCAGACCGTCCGTTCAAAGTGTGCTCCTCGAACAGCCAAATTTGACAGTCTAAGGCTGCCCAAGGTGGCCACTTTAGGCCGGTCATCAGAGCCGTGTTGATGTTTAAAGGCCTGAACGGATAATGCTAGGAGATAGAGGAGTTTCAAGTGGCCATTTTGGTGCATGATTTGTCAATTTTGGGGCACAAACGAGGCATTCAATGCACCTGTGAAACTGCTACCCTGATAGCTTCATCGGGGAAGATGATGAACAGTGACCAGGCGACGCGTTGCCTGGTCTCTTCTCTTTTTTTTTTTAAATTCCAAAACGACGCCGTTTTGGGTTAAAATTAGGGATTTTCACCGATTTTCAATTTAGTCCTCCAACGTTCAATTTCTTCCAATAGAATCCCTAATTGACCCTCAACTTCTGATTTAATGCAATTTGGTCCTAGCCTAACTTCAATGTCAGACCCGGATTTACGCGCCTTTTGCATTATGGTCCTTAGTCTCGGATTTATGCAATTTCGTCCCTAATTGACCATTAAACTTTCAATTTCTTCAATTTAACCCCCGGATTTTGTCAATTAAACCCCTATAGTTTGGCGCCTTTTGCAGATTGGTCCTTGATTTTGAATTTTGTCAATTTAACCCCTAATTGACCCCAAAACTTCAATTTTCTTGCAATTTGGCCCCTAATTTCAATCAATTAACTTGGTAAAAATTAAATTTGGTCTCTTAAAATTCCAATCTTTTCAATTATGCCCAAATTAGGCTCCCAAACTTAATTTTTTACCAATTAAGCCCCAAATAAAATTAATTTGACCCATTTAAAGTATAATTAAGTCCTTGCACTTAATTAAATTCTTCAATTGGACCCAAATTAATTCTTAAACATAATTAAAATTTAATTTGGCCTATGATTAAATCAAATTGACCTATTAAAAATTAATTATGTCATTGGACTTAATTTTTATGCAAATTCGTCCAATAGTCATTTAATTTAATCTTGAATTTGCATTTTTTTCTCCATTTTTGGGCATAATGGGGCACAATTAGGTCTTGAATTTCCTCTAAAAATTGCAACTTGATTTCCCTGCCTACTTTCTCCATGTTGCCAGCCTTTATTATTATTTTTTGTCTTTATTTTGAAAAAAAGAAATTTATTTTGAAGAATAACCCAGAATTGGGTTATGACACTTAATATATTTTGAATTAATTAATTTTTAATAAATTTCATTTAAATTGTTGAAAATATATAATAATAAAAAGAAGGCCAAGAATGCGGTTCCAGGAGTCCTAAGGCGTCTAGGCCTTTAAAAATAAGCTTAGGCACGTGGGCCTAACAGCCTAAGTCTAGCGGAGGTGGTTGAAAAATCAAAAGTGTTTTTTTGACCGAAAAATTTATTTTCAACCTATTTTTCATCTAAAAACACCTAATAAACACCCCTAGAACATCAAAACAATTAATTTATCAACCTAAAAAAAAAGGTTTAAAAGCATAAAATTAAATTGAAAAATAAATTCTCTCTCAACCTTAATATTTTTTTCAGCAAAATGAAGGTTTAAAAACACCTCAATGAGACTCTTCTCGTCAAATGGAACTCTTCAACACTAAAATTAGCCCTTTTGTCACTATAATATGGTCAACTAATAATTTTCTCTTTCTTTCACAATTTTCAAATGACTTTCTTTTTTCTTTTTCAAGCATAGGGAATGGAACATAAAGAAAATGAAGTCTTAGAGTAAAATGTTAAAGTTCCAAACTAAAAGGACCAAAATTGAAAGTGGAAGAATTTTGAAGGCAAAAATATCAAAAAGGTGAGTGATGAATAGTAGGTTAAAAAGTTCATTTCATCCTTTGTGTCAATTTGGGTCCGCAGATTTTTAATTTTTTCAAACAACAAAATTGAATTTATTCTTGTAAAATTGAGCACCAACATAATGACATAATACTTTTTTGACACCACGATAATCTAATATAAAGTAAATCAAAATAAATTCTCAAGCTTAATTCTCATTCAGCACAATAAGAAAGGACATATTCAAATAAAAAAACTTCAATGACCAAAGTGAAAAAATAAGAACAAAAAAATAAGAAACATTATGTGAATTTATAGTGAAATAAGTTAAAGTCTACAATAAGACTCTAAGCTCTTTTAAGTTCCTCTAATAGGTTGAGACTATGCACAACATAGGAACTAAAAAACGATTACCATGGAAAGCTTAATAAGCAAAAAAGTGTTTCTATTTTCTTATGCTTTTTAGGGTAACTTTTTTTAATTGAACCATTTCATGCCTAAATTGCCTTTAAAATTACACTTTGCGTTTTATAGTTTAGTTTTTTTTTTTTAATCTTACCTCTATTCTTTCAGAAATTATAATTTGCATTTTAGGTTAACCTAAATTTTTAATTTTAACGAAATTATAAATCTACCCTTATATATAATATAACACAACACCACAAATCTCTCTCTAGGCTCAATTTCTTTCTGTTCAAACATGAATTCTCTCTCTTCTATCCATAAATACAAAATTGATTTTCATGGGTTATTGTCCATATAACACTAATGTAAATTAGTCAATTTCATTGTTAGCAAAAAAAATCATCTTTGTTAGCAAAAATACATTGGTGCCAACATATTTTTTTTAACACCAGATCCACTCTATTGAATTAGAGTGTTGATTTTATGGGTTTATACGAGGAGAAGGCCAAACATGTTAAGGCAGACCAAAAAGATTCCCACATCTCTCATTTTTATACCCAACATTCTTGCCTTTACTATAGATTTGTTGGTGATGATGTTGGTGTTAACGCCGAGCTTATCAGCTTGTCTTTACTTGTTATCTCTCTTAAATTGAAGAGCATTATTTCTTTATTGCTTGTTTTTCCTACCTCACTACTTACTAGTACTGCAAACCAAGACAAAATGATGATAGATGTCGGTGAGATCGTTCTCTTCGTCTAGGTTTTAGTTGATATGCTCTCATCTTTTTTTATATTGTCTTAGGTGAAATAATAAAGCATTTGTTGAAGATGAATTGGTTCTAAATGGATAAGGATATGATGAATACACACACACACACACACACACATGAGGAACTGGTAAAAGATGAAATGAGTTTTAGCAAGTGAGAGAGTTGGTGAAGGATTGAATTATTTGTATTAATTTAGAACAAACCATGGTAGAGATCTACTTTGATTCCTCTATCAGTGGTATCATACCAATAACATTGAATAAAAACACTTTATTAATCTTGATATGATATTACAATTCAATCACATCTTCTGACTTCCTATAATAATCAACTTCAAACTCGTTAAAAGTTGATCCCTTAACATAAACTCCACTATTATAGGTCTTTCTACCTTGACCATACTCTTTGGTATAAAAGACATATCCATTGATGAAAAACTCATTATAACACTTGACCTTTCTTTCAGGATCCAAACATAGTAAATTCAAACTATCACTAGCATTCTCTTCTAATTGATAAATCTGGTACAAGATTACAACGATTAACAAATAAAGAGAAAGGCTTATTGAAATTAAGTATTTCGAGAGATAAAAATTATTAAGTAGTGCTTACATGTGTTCTGAACCACGTGAAAAATTATTTATTTTGTAATTGGAAAATTTAAGATCCAGTTATAAGTAAATTTTGAGATAGTAAAAATTAATGATGTTGCATACGAGGATTTTTTCAATCTATTAGTTTATAAGAGTATGACAGAAAAATTATTTAGAAATAACAACATGTTAATATTATACTTATTGAATAAAATGTCTCAATTCATTTCTGTTAAGTAGCACATAATTATATCCATCTCTGAATTCGATTTCTGTCAAATATCTTCTCCTCACCATATGTTTTTTGTAAATGTCATCCAAGATGGGAAAATATTAAAAAAATCATACTTTAAGGCACTTCTCCAATGTCATCACGTCTTGGAATATGATTGATTCTTGTTTTTAAGTGAGACTCAAAATAGTAAGAGATAAATATTGAGATCTCTTCAACAATAAAAGCCTCACATGTCGAAGCCTCAATATTCACCTTATTTTTAACTCTTTTTTTAGGTTGAACAAATAGATGGAATAAAATGAATGTTTTAATTAAAAAAAACAATATAAATTTAATTAGGATGCATGTATAATCCCTAACCTCTTGAATGGATACATTTATCTATACTAGACAAGGCCTTCAATTTTGCTTCAAACTGTAAATCTATAGGTAGATGCTCTATTGGGTTGAAGAAAGATGAAGATAATATCATCTCAAATTTGCAGGTTGTCTGGACGATATTCATTTCAAGCTTCTCCATATGTTGGATATGCATCTTGTTAGACCATATATCTCTAAAAAAGTGATTGATCTCTGTGAGTGTATCTCATATTCTTTTTTACAATAAATCATAATAAGCAAGTTGAATGAGTGTTTGTATAAACGCATGACAATCATAACTCTTCATTCCATACAATCTGTCATCCTCCAAGTTCATCAATTAAGATATGTTCGAAACATATCCATCAAGAAAATGTGCACTCTTAAGTCATTGGTAGACAAGAAAATTATACATTCTTGTCCAAGGCAAAGTTGGCTTTGGGCTTTGTGACCAATGACTTATCATAAACCAACTCCATATTCTTACAATGACAAAACAAATATATATTCATTCTAACCTTCATGTTGTCATTTGTCTTCCATTTCATGTCCATTATCATGTTAGAATATTTTAAAACATGTTTTTTTCTATAAGCATGACATCCAAATTATGGTAGAGGATATTAGTCTTTTAATAAAAAAAACTCTCAAAAAATACTTTGCTTTATCCAATTGTGGATCACACCAAAACTAGGAAACTTCTGCTTACCGAATTGAAAACCAAACATAATGCCCTCATACTGCAAGTCCATGTCATAATAATTTTTCACCTGACAGTGCAACATCTCTTTCAACTCTACCTGCAAAGAAGTCCTTTCTATTCTTTTTATACTTATGATCGGTTGATAAAAACCTTAAGTGAAAATAAAAAAGATGTTTTACCACCATTTGTTAAGGTAAGGCCTTGTTATTTTTCATATAGTATGGACATGCTAATTTTTCATGTGTACTTTAACAAAAAACCATCCCATATGTGAAACAATAATTAATAGTCCACATCAAAGCTGCATTCATCTGAAAAAATTTGTTTTCTTGAATTATGACCAAATATGATCATAGATAAAAATATGAACTCTAACTTCATATATATCCCAGTAGTAAGTTGTAAATCATGGGTATCACTGGCCAGTAAGAATATGGTGCAACAAATAACCTAAATGAATTGAATCCGTCTGTATATAACCCAACACATACGTTCCACGTTTCCATTGAAAACTAAGGATGCATTCTATTAAACTGCTTTTAAGCTTTTCCATTGGAAGGGTGCATCATGATTTCATCCACCGCATCATGTGAATGATGCTATGTCATATGCTCAGTAGTGTTTGGAGATATATATAACCTTTGCAGTCTAAGAGTGATTGATAAGTATCTTAGTTTTTTATGTGCGATAAAAGTCCTTCCCCTTCCAGTTCTGGGCTTATATCAAGCATGCCCACAGGTTCTACACTCGCTCAAATCTATAGTTTCTAGATAGTACAACATGCAGAAGTTTAGACACATGTTGATTTTTTGGTATCTTAAGCTAAGGGGTTTTATTATGGATTTAGCGGTATAAAAGTACTCTTTTAGCCTATTCCCTTCAGGTAAAATACTTCTCGCTCATTCAACGATTCTATTATAACTGACCTCACTCAGCCCATAATCTGATTTGATAGTGAACACATGTTCAATGATCGATAAATAACCATGATTTGTGCACCCGTCCATAATGATTTGTCAAAATCTTTCAAAATATCAAAAAACATGGCTGGATCTGTATTTTATTCTTCATCTATGATTAAACATTCACCTGCATCACCCTGATTCATTCTTATTGCATCCATAACCATAATCCTATAATGATTACTATTATCATTTACAACTCCATGCACTTTATTAGAACTAGAAATTGATCCAACCTTTTTTTTACCATGGTCTCATAAGAAACATATAGTTATCCATGTGCAAACTAACACAAATATTTTTCCATTAACCCTTTCGATTCAAGATGCCTCATAACAACATTTAGATCAATAAACTTTTTATTTTTACACATCTTACATGAACATCTAATACCACCTCCATTAATATTTTTCATTTTAAATAGTGCGTAATTAATAAAACCTTCAATCTCATTACAATAATTCATCTTGTGCAACCATTCAGGTGAAATTCAATACATCCACGAACGATCATCCATTACTTATATGAAACCTATATAGAATATTGATGATAACATGCATTAATTAATAATGTGAACTAAACAAATTATCGGTACTCAACTAGTTAACTATCATTGATTTAACACTAACTTATTCAATCTATTTTAATAGAACTCTTAAATCACTATCAATTTTCTTTAAAAAATTAAATTCCTCCAAATTTACTGAAATTTCAACTTAACAATAAAATTGACAAGATGTGAAATGTACCCTTTAAATAAACCATTATTTATTTCATTATAAAATATCTAATTTACAAAATCAAACTTAATTTCATTAAATGACAAACAAAATTGATTTTTTAAAATCTCGAACAAACCCTAACATGTACAAATCATATATTCATACAATAAATTTATATAGGAAAAAGCTATAAAACAAGTAAACACACAAACAAACTACATATACTACATAAAAATATAAAAAAAAATTAACATTTTAAAAATGGGTTACAACAAAAAATTAGTAGTTTTGCTTACTTGATTTAACAAATCTTCAAAAAAAAAAACCATAACAGGGATACTGACAGACTGAGTATTGGATTGACCGAATTTATGATGATGAAAGCTTGATTTATAAAAAAAATAAGAAGGTGTTGTAAGCTGTTTTCTATAGAAGAAAAAGAAGTAAAAAAGGGGGATAGATGGAGTCATATGTTAGGTTATAGCTTAAATATTATCGACGGATTCACCGACGAATATTAGCGACATGAATATTTCATCGATAATTCTATTTGTAATAATGACATGTTATTTTTTTATATATTTTTTCATTTTCAATTCTCTATATAGTCACCGGTAAAAAAAATTTCATCTGTGAATACCGAGAAAAATAACAATGTAATATTTTGTCAATAAATATCTTTATAATTTACCAACAATATTATTTTTCTCATTATTTTTATTTATATTTAATAATTTTA
>Ga0325402_1007009_pt1 | contig 10689 bp, 9 predicted proteins | sample PopdelMetagenome_22_FD_207212 | JGI IMG/M metagenome (GOLD analysis project Ga0325402, IMG submission 207212) | Populus deltoides microbial communities from Bellville, Georgia, United States - Xylem-PdKOR-R3 | ecosystem: Host-associated > Plants > Phyllosphere > Stem > Wood/Secondary xylem...
CCTTGAGTTATATGCATTATATCATGGAAAATATCTTGTCTATAATTTCTAATTCAAAGCTTTTATGGCTTAGGTACTGTAATTTTATCATTACATATTACAATGATTAATATTAAGAGTTTGGTGTACAATAATGATTTTCTTAAGAAAGTTAGTTTTTTTTTAATATAAAAAAAAGAAATTTATTTGACCATCAATCAACCCCTTGTTTTTTGCTTTCCCTAAATTTTGTCAACAATTGACATGCCATGTTCATTGGGAAATGTTCTTGAAATCATGGTAAGGTAGATTTTGGTCGTATGTTTTTGCGTTTTTAAATGGAAAAGATTTTTTAAACTCACAAGCATTTAAACCCTATAAAGACACATAAATTTGAGAATTTCTGGTTTTTAGATTCAAATTTGTGAATAATTTCTCAAGAACCAAACATTGAGAAGCCCTTCCCGATGTTAAAATTGAGAATTTTCAATATGGAATTTTCAGATTCAAGATTTTTGGGTATGGTCACGAGAGAGGGCTCAAGCTATGTAGGAGGATAGAGGCATCAACCTATGGGAGGGAGGGCATTAACACCCTGAGGCCTTTTCCCCGTTTTATTACAACTGTCAAGATGGCAGCTGGGATCCTAATCATTTGGATCTGAGATGGCCCAGCCAGATTCTAGTAATTACGACCCTACCAGCATGTCCTGCTATGATTGGAGCTGGGATCTAGGATGGTGATTCATTCCCTTGAGCTCTGATGCGTTCACTCTATGGCCCTATATCATACTGGCTAAGAAAAATTGTGAGCCTTTAACTCTGGCTGATGGGTTTTTTTTTTTTTTATTTGTGATTTTGTGAGGTTTAATTTAATTTATTAAAATGTGATATTGAAAGGTTTGTGAAAGAACACGTTCATTTCTCATTAAATAGGAATGGAGCAAGTAGCAGTAGTGATTGTGTGGTAGTTTCGATATTAATGTAATTATCCAAAGCCCCCACCACAGCTGAACACGAGTAAAATCACCCACCACAAATCCCTTTGACAAGACATAGCTATGTTACTTGTTTGGAAGCAAAGTTTAAACAGTATTTTTTTAAATTTTAAATTTTATTTTATTTAAAATTATATATATATATATATATATATATATATGTTTACATCGTTTTATTATATTGATATAAAATATATTTTAAAAAACAACTCTTACCATCTAAAAAAACAAAACAACCGTTATCATCTAACAAAGAACTTAATTCATATCCATCCATATTTTGTCGGAGTCATTGAATTTAAACAATGGATCAGAACTAATTAAATGGTACCACACTAGGACATCCTAGAATGGAGAAGCTACTTAGGCCTACATTTTGCCCCTTTTCAGACCAGGGAAATCAATAAAACTCCCTCCTCCCTATAATGTGTTGTCATAATCTTCTCGGAGTTAAGGAAAAAAACCGGGGCCAAAGTCCATAGCCTATCATCATCAATTGGGTTCGGTTTCATGGGGTCATTGAGAAGCAATTCTCTCCTTCGCTAACTAGGTGGCTGTAGGCAATTATGAATAGCACATAATGCATGCAAATAGGTATAATACTAGAAACTATCGTACCTCCATTGATACTTTGACAGTGATTTGATTCACTAATAGCTTCACTTTGTTGTTATCCAATGTTCTCTCTCTCTCTCTTTATTGACATATCTCCTAAGGGTACTTTTTTTGGGTTGCGTCTCCATTATACAAATGGCTCAACAAAATCAGAACTTGGTGGTCAATTATTTTTGCTACATGGAGCGCAGCGTTCTATTTTTTTCCTTTTTTTTTTTTTCTTCTGGGGGTGGAACTCTCTACCTTGTTGAAGATGCCCTAAATACAAAGAACAAGCCATGTGGGCATGTTTGGTTGACTAAAGCTTAATTTTAATGCTAAACCTGCTCTCGTGTATCTCAGCTAAACGACTCGTTGATCCTTCAAGCCAAGGGGAGACGGGATGATTTGCATGTGTTGTGTCCATGTATACCTTTGCATTAAGAATTTATGCATCGAATCCATAGCTAAGATCGCGGGCTTGAAGCTCAGCCAAGTTCAATGTCATTTAAACAGAAGCAGAACATGCCCTGAACAGCAACTGCTTGCATGATTGATTGCGTATCGATTATCTTAGTCATTTGTTGAAAATATCACTCATTAGGGTCAAGGCACCCATTATGGAAGTGGATGGTGGGAATTAAAAAATCATGATTAGACCAAGAATTTCTCTAACCAATCTCTTTATCAGAACTTTAATTGCAACCAACATTGCTAACCACTCCACTCCCTAGCTACACGCTGAATACTTTATGCCATGTAGAATAATTATTATACATCTGCCTAACTACCAATACATGCCACTCAGTGAAGAGAAGTTGTCTTCGCTTCTTGATAACTTTGCCATCCTTCTGCTTCTAAATTTGCAAACATAATTGCAGAAGGATGGTGTGTTTTAACTCTTTCAGATAAGTAATTCAAGGAATGGGCTCTGCATTTGGAGCCAGGCGATGGGTTTTGAACAGATAAATGTCGTCGTCATTGATACGGGCAAATCTGCACCTCATGAATGATAGGATTTTTATTTTAGTGTCTCGGTGTCACTTCGCTAATGGAACCGTTCTTCAAAGTAAATGTTTCTAAGAGAAAATTTTGATCCGATGAATGCATATCCGTGTTTGAGATATTTGCAGGTCATGGGTTTCGATCAGAAAATGCCCATACTGATCAGACGTCATGAAGTCTAAAAAATATCCAGTTTAGAAATAAAGCTTTCAAGTTGGACAGTTGGATTAATTAATTAATCCTAATAATCTCATGAATTCTTTCTAGTTTTAATAATTGATAGTTTATATTTGATGTTTAGCAGATAAAGATAATCTACTTACATAACATCCTCTCTGATAAAGATAAAAAAATACTCAATATATTTTTATTAGGGTGTGTTTGTATTCTAAAAAATTCATAACCATAATTTTTTTTTTTATCGAATAATTTTTTTGGTAAAGATAATTCATCAATATAAAAAAGGATACACACCAGTTAAACATACAATATTTCCTTCCAAGTAAAGGTTTGGTGACATGCCATAAGATGCATGCACAATGTTAAATGAAGAGAAGTTAAGAGATCACTAGACACTGCTCAAATCACCAGCATGTTGCCCTAAGATTCATCTGTCGATTTTAAGAAAATTCAAAACGTTTCTGATATTATCATCAATGTCGCCAAGTGGTTCACACGTGACATAACCAGTTGAAAAGAGAGCACTTGTCACCATATTATGACCCTAAGATCAAATTATAGATGATTAGAGATTTGATCCAACTAGTTTAATCAGTATCGAGTCTAATGGTGACTTATGACTTGTACTAACTGCAGAGTGATTGAGAAGGCTACTACTTTATCAGAAGACAAAAGCGAGGTCTGTGCAAGGTGAATAAATGTCAAAAGACTCGTATTATAATAGAATATTATCCACATTATCTTCTAAATGCAAACAATAAGGGTAGGGTCCTACCGTAAAGGATGTTGAAATTAACATTGTTTATGATAGTCTAGTATTCAGTGAACAGATACACTTTCAGGTTTCATGTTATGATCTTGGATGACCAGGTACTTCTTGAGATTGAAAAGGAAAGGTGGTGCTGTAGCTCTTCTGGTGCTAATAATGCATCCCACTGATCTAGATAAAAAAAAATTGTTGACAATGTTACTCAAGCAATGAAAAGAAGTGGAGCACAAAGATTCCCAGCTATAATTAGTCATGTTACTTGATTATAGTAGATTTTTAACCTGATTAGTTCCCCTGTAGAGAGGATAAAGTAACAGATTCTTCGAAGAGTTGAGTTGCTTTCTAAGCTCTTAATGTTTTCGTCTCTGCACTTTAGGAAAATGGATTTTATGTCTCATCTCAACTTTCTTCCAAGGAAGAGGGCAGCACTGGGAACAAAAGTTGCAGCAGAGGTCTGACTGCCATTTAAATTTCCAGGCATTGCAGTCAGACTGTAGAAAACTTCATACACGAGGAGACCTAGCACTTGCCAAAAGGAGAATTGAACTATGAGCGATTTCAGTTTTGCATGTCAAGTAGAATTAGGCAGACTAGCACCTACTACCAGAGTTTGAAGCCCGAATCGGAATTCATGTTTCTACGACTGGTTAAGGCTTTCTACAAGACAAGGTTGTCGGGCTAATTACCCAGTTTGTTCAAAGCTGTTAAGGAAGATTTTTTAGAGTCGAAGATGGTGAGATATATATGTAAAACAGCTCCCTGATAATTTGGCACTGATGCTGGAATATCTTAGACTCCCTTACGATCATTGTTTACAATTTCTATGGGGTGAATTATTGTCTCAATTAGCAACTGACACGCGTTACTTGCCCAATTCCCCATCAAACAGCCTAAATGTAATTCTGTTCAAGTAGCCATTTCACTTGATTTGAGAGGAGAGCGTGCCTCTGGGAAAAGGCTACCTTTTCCATGAATTTAGACGGAATCTGCTTCCCTCCTAGCTTTTCATCACTGACAGATTTCCCCAACTCATCTTGGGCCCTTGTATGAAAAACATTGTGCATGCTATGGTGTCATTAATCGTATTACAGAGACAACTATTATTGGATCTTGTCCAATTTTGTTTCATCCCATCACTTCCAGTCCTCGGTACAACTTCTCTCCATGAACATGAAGATAATGAAATTATTTTGGGAATCTTTTTGTACTGCCGTTGTAGCTGAATTCACCACACATATAATAGATTTGGCTTTATCTGGATCTTCATTTTCAGCGTCACCTTCATAGGCTTGTTCATCTATCATGTGGGTAGACAAAGAAACCATGCAAGCAACTAGTTATCTCAGTAGGTTAAGGTCAGTAACTTCCATGCACCAACACTCTTCTTATTCTACGAGCAAGTTTTGTACATGCCCAGTAAAATGAGGCACCTGCCCCTTTCCTCTGGTCAATGACTTGCATCTCGTGCTCCCTACCATCCAATGCCTCTCCACTATTCTTGCTGTCACACATGCATTATTCTGATCAAAAACATCAATAATGCAGCCCTGTCAACTGACAATCACATGCCTATAACGAGTAGTCTCCGACAAACGAATCTACAGGACAGACTATCTCATTTGTTTATACACACTACTAATGAAACCCACCACTGAAATTATATTAGACATCATCATAAGGGGTGATTTCCTCCCCCATCATCTCCAACTATTAGAGAACCTAGTGAAAAGATAATCATTCCTCTAGCACACTAAATTCTTGTTTTCCAGTGCGCGTTGATAAGAATGACAGAGAATATCACTCAGGCAGCTATTAACGAATATAAAAGCAAACTCAGTGGCCAGATTACTTGGATAAGGTCTTTTACCATACTCCATTCAACACAAACAGACAGTAGAGATTGACAAATCCAGTTCAAATAAAATTAAAAAAAAGATCAACAAACAATGCACTTTACAAACTAAAGTCCTGTACGAAACAGGAAACGATCCAGACTCTCAACGCATAGAATTGCAGTTGCACTCCCAAATGCAGGTCTTTGGAGATTTATAATTTTAACAGACTAGACAGATATTATAATTTTCTTGAAACAGAGACATAAAGGTACTAAGATAAAAACCGCAGGTACTCATGATCTTTCTACCCTTTCCAGCACTTTATCATCCCTTCCACCCCCACCTGAAACCTGACTCGTGCTCCCCTTACTAATTTCCCAAATTCAACACTCAATGGCTGCTGGATGGATAGCAACAATCATGCCAACAGCTGGCTAATTCCTGTTTTTGCATTTCTCCATGGCCCTTGGGGCTGCAATAAAAATAAACACTTGTATGCAATTAGCTTGAGAAAAGAAATTTTATACGACATAATTGGTAGGGATTAACACTCAAGTCCTTAACAAGAATCACAGCAAATTACAAGCAAGCATAATAATAGGCTCAGCCAGCACAAGCTAGGATCCACTTCAAAAACTTTGGTTCACAAAAACATTCTAGGGCATCTAAAAAATGAATCGGGTGGGTTTGTATAGCACAATTTCAGAATATTTAAAAAGTAAAATTCGTACCTGTAAAGCAAAAATCTGTTTTGTGACATTTTACATATATACCAGCATAGTATAAAGCAAAAAATGATCTTCAAAGGTTGATAAAAGGTGCATAAGCAATCACAATTTTAAAAGTTACTAATAATATTGATTTCAGAAATATGGACAACATTGTGAACTGAGACCAACAGCTAGTATTTGTGCTACCAATGTAATAAAATTCCTTGTGGTCAACAGTTCGCCTTTTTAAGGGTGCTCCAAGTCTTAATTTTCTAGAATTAATTTCAACATACTTTCGGCATAACATTTAATGCAGAAATTACAAGGTCAAAATCAATGTTAATAATGAGTCATGTCTGACCCCTTGCACTCACCCCACCAAAACAAGTACATACAGATACATGTTCATCCAAAATAACAAAGGTAGATCAGACAACCTAAACCTTTTCATCTCATGTCCTAGATATACCAAGATTCTAGATACAAAACACAAAGACCAGACTGTATTGTTGAATTACATCCACAACAAAACATAAGGATCTATAGGATCACAAGACGAGCCCAGTATTACAACTTTTCCACCAATATGTGTTTTGTCCTCTTTTGTTTCTTGTTGGGCGACTTTCTACTAGGTGAGATTTGAAAAAACAAATTTCATCAGATAAGTATTTTTTGAAGCACACTTGATTTGTCTAGGACAAGTTCTACTGTCACAAATCATGAATAGCTAATATAATTCTCAAGACAAACATTTCAATGGTTCTTATACACTCTATTAGTCAGAACAGTAGTAAAATTGGCTTGAGATACATAACAAACGCACCTAGGCCAATGGCATCAGAGCTCTTCATGATCCTCAGCCTCTTGCATGTTTCAATAAACATCCTGAACAGGTAGATACACAGAATTAGAATGCAGGTTTATCACGCAACTTACATTAAGAATATTTCTTGCTATTACATGATCATGAATTGTGTTTGTTAATATTGCTTGGCAGATGAACACTGAAAGAAGTTATATTCTAATTTCATCCTTTAATATATGATCGAGTCAAATTTTTGCAAATATAAAGAGAAGTTCAAATGAAACCACAGTTTATGACCATGAATGTAGATCAAGGAAGATCAGTTCATGTCAATTCGCAATCTTTACTCACTCAAGTTCCCAGTTGTTCCCTGATTTGATTTCAAAATTGAAGTACAACAGGGACATGGCAAAGGTATAAACAGTTTTGACCAAGGTCAATATCACAACTAGGCAAAAAAATTGCATTAACCCTCATGCAAGTGTCATCGTGGTGGGGGCAGGGGCTGGGTAGTTTGGGTGGCTATACAGAATAGAGTTTCTGTTTCCTAGCACTAAATCCCAGCTACTTCCTAGAGCTATTAAATATGAAAGATCAGTTCATTCTTGTTCATATAAAAATAATATGGTTAGCAATGGCTAAAGATTTCAGATATTATTGAAGTCAACAAGAAGAACCAATTTCGATTGACACAAACAAGCAAAACCGGTCAGCACTTACTCCCAGGGAACATCGCCAACAAGCATCCAGTCTCCGTCTTTATCCTCATAAGTGAGAACATATTCTGAGCCATGCAGCAGATCCTTCAGCTTGCTCTCGCTCAGCATCTCCCTTCCTGGAGCTCCATGGGATCCATATTGGCCTGACATCATAACAAGGTAGCAGTAACTCGATCCATAAACAAACATAACACGTGTCCACTGTAAAATACTAGTTCAACACTTAATATAATAACAATGTCCACCAACCACATTCTACATATCAAATCAAAAATTTTATTTTGGCTCACCTATGGTGAAACAGCTGAACATCTTCTCGAGGGCAGAAGACAATTCCTGATATGCAGAGTAGTTTCTCAAATCCACTTTTCTAAGATAAGGAGCACCATCCATGCTGACTTTGATAAATAAAGCACCTGGCCCTGCTTTACCATCAACTTCTTCTGTGTTCTTTGAGGTGGTGGCTAGGGAATTCTTCCTAAATGATTTGATGGGTGGCCAACCCACAACTTGTGCCCTGCCAAAAGAAGGGATACCAGAGATCATTCTCAATGTCTTGCAGTTAATCTTAAGACTTGACACAAAAACACTTCATACTTTGGAGCAGGTGCACTGCTGTTGTTTGCGGAGCTGTTACGAAGTGGTCTGGTCTCGTTTGCCGCATGAGGTCTCTCTTGTCCTGCCTTTGGGGCTACTATCTCTTTCACTTTAGCTTGTTGAACTCCAAGGTTCTCCAACATGCCAGGTTTCAATCCCATGTTCGGTGAGGCCCTGGGAGAGAGCATTGCATTTACCTCCGAATTTGACAGAAACTTGCTCTGCACCACAGATGAATACTTTTCAAGTTAGAATCATGAGTAAATATCATTCTATTCCCTTCAGTAAATAAAAGGCAGTTTTTTTCACCTCTGAAAACTCATCCATGGCATCAGAGAACACTCTCTTGTTACCCGAAACAACATTTTTCTGCGTGGAGGTGTAGTGACCATCATTTGAGGGATGCAACGGGAAGAAGGGCTTCTCATCAAGTAATGCCGAGCTCAGCAGGGAAAGCTCGTGATTCCTTTCTGGAGACTGAGACCCCGGAAGCCCAAGCCGCAATTCAGTAGCCTTCAGATTTAAACTAGTCTTTCTTTCATCAGATGCTGCAGAGACTGCCGAGCTGTCCACGGAAGAACAATCGGACAAACCCATATAGTTTCGCTCTTTCAATTCCAAACCATTCAGGCATGCACTTTCTGCTGAGGCCGGAGAAGCCAGTAGAGTGACATTACTTTGACCCTCCTCCTCCACAACACCAAGTAGTGGTGGAGACATCAGAAATAAGAATAAAAACAATCGGAATTCTTTTTGTTACCTGCTCAGTTTCACAGAACAAAAACTTCATTAACAAACACCAATGTTTGGATATTCATCAAACAAAATCATATCGGCGAAAACAAAACCTCAAATCTCTTCAAATAGAGAACAAGTAAATAGCAAAAAATTCATCAACCGCTGGCTGCCTGCCCTCAGGAAGCAAACAATATAACAAGCACATGATGGTTGATTAATACTGAAATTTCCCTAATTCAATCAAGCATCCGTTGGAAGATAAATTATTCTTGGTCAAAGGGCCATACTAAAAGCAATAAGCACAAATAAAATCACACAATTTGCAAAGATAAAATAAAACCAGGCGTGATGCTTATGGTCAAAGCAATTTTAGCTACTTTCTAAAACGCATCAAGATCTAAACACAAATTTTTTAAAAAAATAAAAATTGCGAAAGCAAGTATCCAATAACACTAGAAATCTTAATAAATGTAAAAAATATATATTAAAAATTAAACTTGAATTAATTAATTAGCAGCAGAAGTAAAAATACCTTCCTGAGTTAAAACGAGCTAAAATAAAATAAAAGTAAAAACACCTTCCTGAGTCAAAACGAGCTAAAATAAAATAAAAATAAACTTACAGCATGTTATGAACGGGAAAAAAAAAAAGAGGCTGCATAACCATTTACAACTGCAGAGATCTAATCTGAACGTTAATGAATAGGCCATTTTCCGACTGAATAATTTACTGAAGGAAAAAGATGAGGAATAAAACACATTTTGAACTCGAAATAACTGCAGTCAAGTAAAAGTAGATGCATGCTTAATAAACCACGCCTCAAATAACTCGCTGTTTTTTTTTTAAAGAAAGAACAAAAAGGAAAGATATAACTTGTTTGGATGCCGAGAAAGTATGAAAAAAAAATAGAAACAAAAATTTTAAGCTGCCGAGCGAGACAGTCTCCATGCAACTATTGAACTGAAAAACCTACTCTTGACATGGGTTTTCCCAGTACGGAAACTAAAAACAGCAAAAAGATTGCAGCATTTGTTTCAGTAACAAACAAACAGTGTCCAGCAAAAGCCAGAAGGCAGAAAGATGAAAGCGCAAAAATAAGAGATAAAAAGAAAAAAGGTGTGCAAATTAAAAAAAAAATAATCAGAAACAGATCAAGAAAGGGCACTGAGTAACTTGTTTACCTGTGACTTAGATTTGTGGATTTGTAGCTGGAGAAGAGAAGTGAAGATTTCAATTGTGAGGGTTTTGTTTCTGTTTTAGAAGCAGAGAGAGAGAGAGAGTTTGGAAAGAGAAGTAGAGGAGAGAGGGAGAAAGACAGGGAGAGAGAACTAAGGATCCTCCATTTTGGCACAAAGTAACAAAAGCTTATTTGCTGTCTGGTGTGAAACTCTATGCATTAAAATAAGAACCTTTTTGTTTCTTTATTTTTATTTTTATTAAAAGCAAAAACCTTTTTTTAGAAAACAAAAAAAACACCCTTCCTTTTGTTACTACTCTTTTTATATTCTTTTCGCCTTTCTTTCTTTCTTTTTTTTTAATTGGATGAGAACAATGTCTGTTTGTTTATTTATTTATCTGTTCATAAATGTAATAATCGGCCGAATAATAATGAATGAGAGAGAATCGTGTATTTTAATTTTAGAGGCTGGTGATTGGAGATGGTTGAATGGAAGCCGTTGATCCGCTCGAGGGTGGATTTGGTATTTTACTGTGAGTGGATGGAAGCCCTTTTTGTGCCCACTTTGAAGTAAGATTAAACTT
>Ga0325402_1007013_pt1 | contig 10687 bp, 5 predicted proteins | sample PopdelMetagenome_22_FD_207212 | JGI IMG/M metagenome (GOLD analysis project Ga0325402, IMG submission 207212) | Populus deltoides microbial communities from Bellville, Georgia, United States - Xylem-PdKOR-R3 | ecosystem: Host-associated > Plants > Phyllosphere > Stem > Wood/Secondary xylem...
AAAAAAAAAAAGTCATAATTTACGTCATTTTCAACAACCAAAATGGTGTTTTTTGGTGTCCACGAGTTTAATTAGATGAGAAGGACTACAACCAAAATGGTGTTTCTTGGTGTCCACAGGTTTAATTAGATGAGAAGGACTTGATGGTGGTTGTTTAAAATCTCAATGTTGACTGAAAAGGCATATCTAAGTCAAGGAATCCAAAACTGACCCATTTTGATTTCCAGCTTTTGGATCATTTTTGAGTATTTTGATTAATGGGTTGGTTTGTAGGTGTTTTAAGGGTTCTGGTGAAGTTTTTTATTATTATTATCATAATAACTTTAAAAATGTGTTTTTTTTTGGATAAAAACAATGTTGCCATGGTTTTCCAATCATCATTGTGGTGGCTGGAATCTAGGCCTGTAAACAACACATTATCTACTTTCACTAGCGATGTGTTGCTTACTTTTTTTTTTACAAAAAATAGAGGTGAATGATAGGTTTTTCATCCTTTTAAAAAACAAAACAAACACACGTTTGTGAGCCTAGGCTTGAAAGCCCACCCACGAGCCTGGGCTCTTCATTACAGTGGCCCAGACACATATGGGCCGTTTTTTTGCCCTCTTTTGGTGGTTTTTTCTTTTAGGTTAAATATAAATTTAAGAAGAAAAAAAAAATATTGAACCTAGTTGAGTTTATAATCTAGATCATAGGTTTGACGAGTTAAACCACAACACCTAGGCTATTTGTTTTTTCTTCTAATATCGCCTTTTTTTAATTGAAATTTTTCTTAATGTCTCTTTTTAAATAATTTTCAAATTTGTGTTTCAATTTATACCCCTCCTCTTTGATTATTTTTTTGTTGATTATTTAACCTTTTTTGGATAGAGATTTTTTTTTTAATGGAGATGTGTGTATTTAATTTTTTAAAAAATTATTTTGATTCATTTATATATTTTTTAATCTTTTGCATAGATTAACTTTATTTTTTAAAATAAAAATATTTACTTTCAGATAATATTTTTAATATGTTCAACCTTGCATAATATATTATTTTATTTTATTTTATTTAATCAATTTAATGCATGCGTCTATTTCCATTATTATTTGATTGAATAAAAATTAATTTAATAAATAAATTCAGCAAGTACAATCAGGTAAATATCATGTTTTGTGATATAAAATATCTTGATCTATACTTATCTCTTGATTTTTCTAGTTTTATTTTTAGTTATTGTTAATGAATTTTTTCCTAATTTATTAACACACATAATTTTTAATTTATTTGATTACATGTATAAATGAGTGTTTTTATTTACACTTATAATTTTTTTATATAAAGACACATCGGAAAAGCCTATGTGTGTATTTTTTTTATTGGAAAAAAAAATTTCTAGCTCACAACAAAACACGAACCAAATAACTAAGGTGTATATACACCCGTGTGTATTAAAGCATAAATTTTTATAATTTAAAAAAAAAATAGCAAACTAGTACCGATAAATTTTTTAAAAAATAGTATAGTTTGGTAGAAACAATACTTAAAAAGTGCACATTCTAATTTTAGATGGGAGAAGATTAAAAAAAAAAAATCTCATAATCACATCATCAAAGCTCTGATGATAATATTACAGATATAATTAGAAAAAGCTTCACGAGACGAATATGTGAACATAAAGAAAAGCTACAAACGATGGTTGCACGTGAGCCACATATGACAGGTGGACTTGCCTTTGATGTGACACGTTTGGTATCATTTGAAAGAGTTTAAAGACACGAACAAATTCACAAAACTCAAGGAAAGTTAACAATGATGGTCGGCGTGAGCCACACGCTCCGCACAAAAGTGAGAAAGTACAACATTCATGCCGCAAGAACGAATCAAAACCAGATACAAGCTACTGTTCCAAAGTTCACTTGGATAATGAAACAACAGGGAAGACACAGTTCCATGTTTTGCACATTCTTGCTAACTGTATAATGTCTGTTGTTGTCCAGGTGCCCTCTCGTGATTGAACCATTGAAGTGCACGTGTACAGCCAGAATGAAGGGCTTCCGGACCTGCAGGAGAACTGTTGATCCAAAAGCCAGCCTGAGAGCTCGAGGAGTGGCAAGCTTTGATAGATTGGCTTGATGCCGTTAAAATTGGAAGCACCTCCCCATAAGCTGACAACAGATCCTGATCCTGGCAGATCACAGAAACATCACTTCTCCTCCTATGGTTGTCTGTCTTCATCCTTCTTCTCCTGGGGCTACAAAACAAGAAAGCAGGAAAAAAAACAAATGTTTTTAGAATACACGGGTATCATCAGAATGTTCATCACTTCCTTAATTAGATTCAAAAGATAGAAATCTATATTGATCATCGCTAGCTGAATGATCAGCACTTCAACTAGAGGCACAGGGTAGGTGAAAAGTCAAAGGTGACAAATCATCTAGAGTTGGAGATATATCAGTTATTAAGAAAGTCTTGTTTTCGAGGAAGGTATAGCTTTCCTGATTTAGTCAAGGCTTTCTTCCTAGTTAGAACTTGGAACTTAGAAGCAGTGCCTAGACAACAACGAACTGGTTTCATTCTATGAAAGAAATTTGATGGGAGTTGTTTTTTCTTGTAAATTCTAAGAATATAGATTGGTTTCCAGATTTGGTTGGTCTTCATTTTTTTAATTAATTAATGATTTTAGGGTATTTTGGAATTGGTATATCTATACATTATATCAAATTTGTATATCTCAAACGAATGGCAATAAATCAAGGTGATCAAATATCACAAATTAATTATATCAGTGTGCGTGTCGCTTTCTCTGTGGAATTTGATAGCAGAAAAACACAGGACGGCAAAGAAGAAAGACCTGGGGGTGTTGGGATTATTAATTGGAGTACAGTCTATCATGATAGTGACTGATTATGATCTTGAGATAAAATAAATGAATATAGTTGGAATAGAAAGGATAAAGAAAATTCAAAAATTAATTTAAAATTATTATAAAAATATATTTAATATTTCTCTTTTTTTCATCTCGAAATACTAATCAAACACCACCCACATGCAGACAGCGCAAGTCCTAGAAAATGATGGGAAATGATCCATATTTTTTTTTTCTTTATTAGACATGGATCCAAGCAAGGAAGATTGACTTGATAGACTCTAAGTAAGGTCTACCTCGTTCCTTTTAACTTAAATTAGCTATAATCATAGTAATTGATAAGATTTTCCTTCCACTGTAAAGACCAACCTCACACTATTTAACCTATGCTAAGAAAACCCTCTCGCACAAAGGCCGAAATCATTCATCAACTGGTATTCATTCTGCACGCGAATTGCAGCAAGATTTATGAAATGCATCTTCACAAGCATCTTTGCTACGGATTCTGTATTTGAATGAATATTGTGTGTGCTAGAACTGCTGCCATCACCAACTCTTTTGGTAGAAGCACAGCTCTGCCAGGCCAAACTCCTTCAGAACCCCCTGCCTTCTAATTATAAAGATGTATTGATCCATAGTTGTTTGTTAGACCGCAGTCTCACCACTTGCAACCCATTTTCATTCTAATTCTAAAATTACGAGGGATCATTGGTAAATGGTAACGGGTATTGAGGCATACCCGTTAAAGACCATGATCATGAACACCAGCATCGTCTTCATCACTAGAAGTGTCATAGCAAGGACTACCAGAACCAAGTGAAACCTCAAGCGTTTCATTATCTTCTGATATTCCATTAGTAACTGCTTGTGAAGTAGAGGCCTCTTGATGTTGCAAGGTTGCTGATTTATCCACGACTCTCGAGGAGCTCCTGCCTATGCTGCTAAAGTTGGTATTGAGTTTGCTATCTGTCATCGAAAACCCCAAAGATGTAGTTGATGGAAGAGCCAGAAGGTTTGGAGTAGATGAACTTTGCTTAGCCTTCACTCTCCTTTGCCACCCATGCAGTGATTTCCTCACATTTTCGGATACTACCGTTTTCTTGAACTTTGCTCCCATCTGTAACAAAAAAATAAGCAACCTTTTCTGAACTGAGACCTAGAAATAGATAGGAAACAAAAGAAGATAAAGCTAAACCAGACCTGTGTGATGATTACATAGAGTGGGAACGTGATAAAGCTAAACCAGAATTGTGTGACCACCCTGCAGTAATACAAAGGCACCAATACTATAAAATTTATTTGATCAGATATATATCTAAAATGTTTGGATTAACAAGAATATTAAAGAATTTACCCGCAAGCCAAGCGGATAGCAATGTACGTCTCATTGTCCATAAAACAAGAAGACTCTTTGATTTCCCACTGTTAACAGGAACCATTATCAGCATCACATACGATAAGTGAGAAAAGAAGACTTTTTTCCATATCAAGGAAAGACTAATGAAGCCCAAAATAAGCAGATATTTTAAAGAAGCCAAGATATGAAGAATTCGTCATGCAGAAGATCTGATAAAGTTTATGTAGCATAGCTGCATGCTAGAGATTCCCCTCCTCAACATTTAGCCTATATCTATGTGATATCGAACTGTCTGTTGTGCTACAATGAGAATTAAAATCTTACCAGGGACCATAGGAATGTTGACATCTCAAAAGCGTTCTGCCACAGTAATGGTCATCAAAGTATATGAGATTTTGATTCTGCAACACAAATTTTGTATAATGTTTTTGCTTCACTTACCTGAAATGATATGAATTGTATCAACCACAGAAGAAGTCTAGGCTTTCCAAACCAGAAGAGCTCATCCCTCAGGTTGAACTGACGGTTTCCCAGCCATGGAAATGAATTCATAATTTCAACAGCCAATTTCACCACCACCCGGTGCAGTTTTGTACCAATTAGCAGGATTAACTTCGACATTCCCATCAAGAAGGAAAAGAACGGCATCAAATGGGCTATTAAGAACAATCAAGTACGGGAAGGAACTGAAAGTGGAACTTAGTGGACTTACAATGGCTGGAAGAAAGGAAAGCCAAAAGTAAAGATCAGTTCCTGAACCAAAAAACAGATAGTTCAAGGTTTCAGGAATGAAGCAAGCAGGAGTTGCAAAGATACAAGAGAAAAACAAAGTTATATGCAACTAAGATGGTGTTTGGTTGCGTCAGCAGAACTGCTAAGCTCTTTCTCTGCTAAGCAGTGAAGGCTGAGTTAGCTCAACTGGGAGGTTCTAGAAAAACAAGTTTCAGGCGTGGTTGAATTTTGAATAACTGTCCTACGTGTTTTCCAGAGACAATATTGTCCCAGCTCTTCAGTTACTACCTTATCATGACTTATGGAAAATTACCGTGAAACTCGAGGAAAATGCAACATATGCCATAAATCCACAGAGGCACACTGCAAAAGAAGCCCAAGCACTGGAAATCAATATGACTTGCTATTTTGCAGGAGTTATGTTGATAAAGCATAAAGACAGCGGTCTTCAGACAAAAATTGCTTGGACTGCCAACATTTTCATTATCTTGCTCATTGCATTCAGACAACATGAAATGCAGCATACAGCTCACATTCGTTCTGTTAGCTATAATGCAGTACTCTGACACTTACAATTAGCTTGTTTGATCATTCAGACTGTATATACTCATTATTACCATGACATAATCATGCAAGTAAAAATTACTGTTGGAAAAAGTAATTGGCTCAAGTAACAACAATATTTTGCACATTAATTCAAGGAATGTCATTAGGGTATTACCTGATGCCAACAATATTACGGAATTCCTCCTCCATGCTTCGAAGCATATAATTATGGAAATCATATGTCAGAGGAAGTTGATGTTTCTGAAAATAGGAAAGGAAAAATAAACCAAAATAAGAATGAAATGTTTTGAGCCAACAATTAGTAATGCTGATTTGTTCTGATAATCTTTCTTGTATGTTGAGATACTATATGATAGATATTTAGTTTTTCCTTGATAGAATCTATGAGAAAGAGAAGCTCCATTTAGATCACAAAGAGCATACGCTTATGAAACCCAAGCGCAAAGCCATATAGTCAGCTTGGTTTATGGAACTCCAGAACTGGCGGCTGAAACAAAGCTGCAAATTCATATATGATCACTCAAATGCTAGAAACAAAACCAGAATCAAAAAGAGAGTTCATCAATATGCAACCATGCAACCAGAATAAAAAAGAGAGTTCATCAAATGCATAATATTTACTATATCAATTTTATGAAAGGACTGACTTTAAGCAACATCTGTAACATCTATTGGAAGATGGTCTTCCAAATTTCCCGATTTTCATGTTGAGCCAATAGATGGCCCCAAAGAAAACCAAACATTCTGAACGATTGGAATTCGATTCTCAAAGGAATCAACATTAATCTTAAAAAAGGTGTTCATAGAGTGATTTAATCCATACAATCAATGATTTGGAAAATCAGAAGTAAATACTACGAGGTTTAGCAACCTATTACAGTCAAGCCATGTATATCATTATTATTTTGCTTAAATTAGACCTGCAACAGCATGTGCCATAAAGGTACATGGTTTTCTGATATTACCAGCCAAACAAGAACTCGGTGCTGGCTCCATGGATGGGATGTGTGGTGACAAATGAAGGTAGATAGTTGCCTTGTTTCGTCAAATGCAGCTTCAGGTGATCCTGGAATTCAGAAATTGTATTCATGGCCAAAAAGAGATTCTCATTTATGAGGGTTTTCATGGTAACTCTAAGCAAAGAAATCCAGGAAAAAAATTAACACAATGCTATCTTGGACTATAAAATTCTGCACCTAGTACACTTTGAAGAGCCATGGTCTTAGCCTGGTTTTCCCATGTTCTCCAGCTATAAATCTGCACTCATTAAAAACAAAACCTCAGAGCTCTCTTTATGAATATCAAGCTTCAATTGTTATCAACAGAAATTGTAATGGTAAGGGTGCGGTCAGACCTTGATCATGGCCAAGGCTATGGCAATAAAGCTGTAAGAAACATGGGTAACTCCCAGGACAAACATCAAACGATGAAGCTGTTCGAGACTTTCATGTGAAACGAAGGATTCATGACCCTTGACGACATATAAGTTCAAAAACAATCAGTGTTTCGATTAATAAAAACAGAATAATAGCAAACCCCACCTCCCACTGCATAACGGTAAAGTTCGATATAAAAACAAAAATCATCAATGCAAACCAAGAAAAAAAAATTGCCATGTAAACATTACACTTTGAAGAGGAGAGTCACCTCGGGACAATATTCATTCTTTTGTTTGTGCACCAGCTCTTTAACAAATGAATCGTTTGGGTACTTTACTCTTGAAAGAACATGATGTCCTGGTGTTAAATGATTCTTCTTCACCACGCATGGATAAAATGTGCTGTTCAAAGTTGATGATTTAACACAAATCTTGGCCACAAAAACAATCCAATGACCCATCAACAACGATAGAAGCCCAAAAACCATTAGCTCTGCTCACAGATTGACAAAACCAAACAATGAGCATCAAAACTACTACTTTTCTTTTGAACTGACCCAATAATTTGGATTTTCAATCAATTCTTGTTGCTTACCTTCTTTGATCTTGTCTAGTGCTGAAAGTAGTGCTTTTCTCTTGGTCCTATCCAGCCACTATTGAAAAGAAAGACAAAAAGGATCACAACAGATAATTATAACATCAAAGTACCACTCCAGACATGAGAGAACTGAGACAAAGAGACACATATTTATGGCATCAAAAGGTTGAAAATAGAACTTATTAAGAACTACCAACATTTGTGAGAAAATCTTATACCTTTGCAAGCTGTTTCAAGGAGCCTTGAAAGAAGAAACCAAGAGAAACCATAACCACCACCACAGTGACCACAGCCCATGTAGGGGTCAACTCCAAAGATACCTCTTTATCCATCTCTCCTTCCAATACCAAGATCCCGATTAGCTTCAGATATCAGTATATAAAATCATCAAATCGCCAACATGAAGAAACAAAGGTGACCCAATTGGTCATTTTCATCGCTTCTTATGCAAAGTTGATTTGACCAGATCAGTGATGTGAACATTTTCATGTTGGTGGGCTTAGGTTTGTTCCTTGAAATAGAGACCAGAACTCGGAGAGAATTTAAGAAACCATGCAAGGATGTTATAAACCAAATGGAATAATGGGACACCTTAACACAACGTCTTGACAACCAGACTTATGCATGTTGGGAAACAGACACCAACGTGCCTTTGTCCTTTGTCTTCCATTTTTCCCCTTTTCATGTGGAAGTTTAAGAATCATATGAACATTGCACAAGACTGCATCGATACACATCCATCACTTCACATAATTTTTTAAAAAAGTAGAATGCATACGCTAATAATAAGCATGAGAATGTTCAACGCCAGTTGGTGAATCTCATAAATATAGTACAACAGATTAGGTGATCCACAAGGAGAATACAAATGTCTGCAAATGGCAACATGTTGCTTAACCATGTTTAAATTGATTAGCATTATAAAATTACATTCATTAACTATATTTATGTATATTAAATTAGGCGCTATTCAGATAATTAGAAGTCTTAAATGTTTCTAAGACTCTGATTTTGTTAGGAATAGAAGTTAATCATACCCGAATCATGCAAAATTGCCTACTTAATTGGAACACGGTTTTACCCTGTTTTTTTAAAAATATTGAGTTTTATATTTTTAAATAAATCTTAAAATATACATATACTTTTCTGCCTGTTGAATAACAAGGTTGCTTTTAAAGTGCAATTACAGCAAAATTAAATGCTTCGCAGAGCTACAACTAGTTTTCTGACAAAACGATCCGCTAGCCTTCATAGTTAAAGGATTTTTTAAAAAATTAAAAAAATTGGTGAATTAATACAGGCTAAAAAAAAAATTGGTGAAATAATGGATTTTATATTCTAGAAGCGTGACTTGATTAAATTTTATTTATTTTTATTTTAATTAATTTATCAATTAAATCTAATTAAATTAATTCATCATTTAACATAAAAATCATAATTTTATAAATTTTATTTTTAAATATATTTTATAAGTTAAAATATATTTTTTTCCTAACTTGACTAAAAAATAAACTCCAATTAAAATCTTAAAAATTTATTATTTATACCGTAAGTGATTTTAAATAGTCAAGTCCGAGTTTATCATAAATGAAAATCTGGCTCAAATAAATTATATAAATTGCTTAAGATGTATATTTATGAACTAGAAATATAGGTTTAAACTTAAAAAGAAATCTAATTACACAGATAAAAATAACAACTTAAAAAAACTATAAATTTTAATATAATTATAACAACTTAAAAAAACTATAAATTTTAATATAATTATTCAATCGTACTTAAATTTTTATAAGAATTTTTGAAAATTATATTCTTTAAATTAATGGCTACATCATTTTGTAAATAATCAGATTTTTAAATATAAAAAATCTAAATAAGACTCACTTTTAATAATTTTAAGATTTTTTCTATTATTTTTTAAATCAATAAACGAATTTCACTGACTATTATAAATGAGTCAACCATTTAAATTAGAAATGACACATTTTAATTATATCAGAATTAAAAACACGATATTTACTGAATATTATTATTCTGAAAAGTGACATGATCAGCCTATTTATTCCACGTGTTGCAATAAAAGCCCTCGCATGGGGCAGATGGCAACAGTTCACCAACTTTGACACGTCCAATCTGGTCTCATTGATGATACCTTGTTTTTCTTACACTAGCTTGGCTTTACAACGGGCTAGGGATCGGGACACGTGCATCACTGACCCGTTTCATTTGGCAAAAGAAGCTGAACAGCTATTTTATCGACATTAACATTAATATTGCATCCACAATGCTGTGCCTTCTGGTCACACAACCATTTAAATGACTGGATTTACAGATCAGAGTTCATCTCTCTCTTTCTTCTCTATCTTCACCGGAAAAACATTCTCCGTCCAAGCAACATAGCCTCCTCCCACGTTGCTTACATCTTTGAAACCCTGCCCAATTCAACAACAATTCAGTTTTCTCACCCTTTCAACCTCTCTTACTCTTCAATCCTCTGAAAAAGCATGTAACCCATTTATTTACTTTTATAAATCATGCGTGTCATTTTAACTTGGATGGATACTTGTAAAGTGCATTTGGAAATTCGGTTGAACTTTGTTTTTAAAAAATTTTGAGATTTTTTTTTATCATTTTTGGATTATTTTGATACTTATATTAAAAATAAATTTTAAAAAATAAAAAATATTATTTTAATATTTTCCCAAAATTAATAGACTTAAAAAAACAAATTCTTCGCAACCCACCATGCTTCCAAATATGCCATAGTCTAACAAAACTCAGTCTCATGAACAATTAAGATGGAAAAACTTCGTGAGGAAAGATGGTGTTGGTTTTTGGAAGAAAAATAATGGTCAATACTAGTCAAATTAATTTTTTGTTTTTATGTTTTAAAAATATTAATATTTTTATTTTAAATTAATATTTTTTTAGTTTTTAATTAAAAATAAATTTTAAAAATAAAAAATATTTTTTTTTAATATATTTTTTTAAAATATTTTAAAAACAACAAAGCTGCAATACGAATCATGCTCATGAGTGTTCAAAAAATTAGGCACAAAACAAAACGAGAACCAGGGCGGGGACACTTGTCGAATGAATTTAGATGAACTTACAGCACTGAGAAGATCAGCAGTTGCATACAGGGATCTGACTCCACTTTGACAGCCCTATCATCAAAAAAAGGTGGATTAAAGTTTTTCTATTCA
>Ga0325402_1007018_pt1 | contig 10685 bp, 4 predicted proteins | sample PopdelMetagenome_22_FD_207212 | JGI IMG/M metagenome (GOLD analysis project Ga0325402, IMG submission 207212) | Populus deltoides microbial communities from Bellville, Georgia, United States - Xylem-PdKOR-R3 | ecosystem: Host-associated > Plants > Phyllosphere > Stem > Wood/Secondary xylem...
TGTCAATCAAGTTTCTTCATCTGCAAATAAAGAATCCGAAATTCTTACTCAAGGTGACACTTCAATCAAAATAAACCGTGCAGGTACTCTTTCCAGTATATCTCAACTTTCTCATATAGATCCAAAATATTCTGTATTTGCATCTACCTTATCTCTCACTCATCCAACTCCTCTCACAAATTCTGTCATGGCTCCTTGGATAATTGATACTGGAGCTACAGATCATATGATTTGTTCCACATCATTATTCACACATATTACTTCTGTCGTTTCCAAAACAGTAAGGTTACCTAATGGACAACATGCTTCAGTTACTCACATTGGTACCATTAAGATTTCAGACTCTTTTGTTTTAACCAATGTGCTTTGTATCCCTTCTTTTTCTTTTAACTTAATATCTGTCAGCAAGCTTATTCAAACCTTACAATGTTGTGTCATCTTCTTATCTAAATTCTGTTTTATTCAGAACCTTACAAGCTGGAGAATGATTGGTGTGGGTAAAGAAGCTGGAGGTTTATACCATTTGCTACAAAATCCAGTTTTTGCTTTATCTAGGAACTCTGCATTTTCCAATCCGGTTAACACCATGTCTCAGCCTACCATCACTAATCTAGCTTCTGCTAGTTTCTTTGTTTATTCTGTAAACAATAGTCTATGTCATTACAGATTAGGTCACCCTTCAGATTCTCCCTTGAAATTACTTTCTCATGTAATTCCTCAAGTTTTACAAGAATCTAATAAGACTTGCAGTATTTGTCCATTGGCTAAACAACACCGGTTATCTTTTCCTCACAGCATCACAGCTTCTGCACAACCTTTTGATCTCATTCATTGTGATCTTTGGGGTTCTTTTTCCACTAAATCTATTAGTGGATCTTCATATTTTTTAACCATTATAGATGATCATACCAGATTTACATGGATTCACCTTTTGGACAATAAGTCTCAGACCAGAACTCATATTCAATCTTTTTTTTCTATGGTTGAGACATGGTTTAATGCCAAAATCAAGTCCTTGCGATCAGATAATGGAGTTGAATTCCACATGAATCAATTTTATGCATCAAAAGGTGTAGTCCATCAACTGAGTTGTGTTCAAACACCTCAACAAAACTCAATTGTTGAACGCAAACACCAGCACATTTTGAATGTTGCTCGATCCCTTCTTTTTTAGTCTCATTTACCATTATCATTTTGAGGAGATTGTGTTCTCACTGTCGTGCATTTAATCAATAGGATTCCTACTCCTGTCTTACATAACAAATCTCCTTATGAAGTTTTGTTCCAATCTCGTCCATCTTATTCCCATTTGAAAGTCTTTGGTTGCCTCTGCTATGCAACTACTCTCCTTAGACATAGACATAAATTTGATCCTAGAGCTAAGCCTTGTATATTTCTTGGCTATCCATCTTACATCAATGGCTATAAACTCTATGATTTACATCTAAACACTGTATTTGTCTCCCGGGATGTTATATTCCATGAAGCTATATTTCCTTTTGCACTCAAAAATCCTATCTCCTCTACTGATTCTGTCCTCCCTTTACCTCTTCCATTGCATGAATCAGTAACTCATTTCCTTGATCCCATGGCTTCAACTTCTTTTCCTTTTCATTCTGCTATTCGTTCACCCTCTAATTCCAGTTTGTTTTCTCCTTCTTTGAACTCTAACTCAGCACCTCTTTTAGCATCTCCTTCTAAGATTATTCCTCAGCCATGCAGGAAGTCTTCTCGGATAAAACATAAACCTGGATATTTGCATGACTATCATTGTCATATTGCAACCTCCACTTCAAAGCCTGCACCTTCCTCTTCAGCTTTAGGTATTCCTTATACACTTTCCTCTGTCCTTTCTTATGATCATCTCTCTCCTGCTCAGAAATACTTTAGTCTTTCTGTATCTGCCCTTGTTGAGCCTACTTCATATACTCAAGCTGTGCATTGTAAGGAATGGTGTGAGGCTATGGATGCTGAAATTAAAGCTCTTAAATTGAAAAATACCTGGACTATTGTTGATCTCCCTGCTTCTAAACATACTATTAGATGCAAATGGGTCTATAAAGTCAAACTAAAGTCTGATGGAACTTTAGAGAGGTATAAAGCCAGGCTAATTGCCAAGGGATATAATCAGTGTGAGGGACTGGACTGCTATGACACTTTTTCACCCATGGCTAAGCTCACCATTGTGAGAACTCTTTTGGCAGTTGTTGTTGTCAAGCATTGGCATCTCCATTAATTAGATGTTAATAATGCATTTCTTAATGGAAATTTAGATGAAGAAGTCTACATGTCCTTACCTCCTGGCTTTGCTAAAAAGGGGGAGTCAAAAGTTTGCAGACTACACAAGTCACTATATGGTTTAAAGCAATCTTCGCGGCAATAGTTTGCCAAATTTTCTTCTGCCTTGCTTGAGTTTGGTTTTGTACAGTCCAAGGTTGATTACACTTTGTTTACTCGATCATTGGCAGATTCATTCATTGCTATCTTAGTCTATATTGATGATATAGTTGTTGCTAGTGATAATTCAGCTGCAGTTTCCACGTTCATTCACATGCTTAATAACAAATTTCAGCTTAAAGATCTTGGACAGTTGAAGTATTTCCTTGGTTTGGAAATAGCTCGCAGTGAGCTTGGGATATCTGTTTGTCAGCGAAAGAATGCCTTGGACATCCTTGAGACTACTGGTTTGTTAGCTTCAAAACCAGCCAAAGTTCCAATGGATCCTAATGTGAAATTCTCTAAAGATTTTGGACAACTCCTAGATGATCCTACCTCATATAGACGACTTGTTGGCAGACTACTCTATCTCACCATTAGTCATCCTGACATTTCTTTTGCTATTCAGGTTTTAAGTCAGTTTATGGATAAGCCACGAGTTCCTCATCTCGATGCAGCCACTCAAGTTCTACGTTATATTAAAGCCTCTCTAGCTCAGGGACTGTTCTTTCCAGTCGTCTCTAGCCTACAACTTAAAGCATTTTGTGATTCAGACTGGGCTGGTTACTTGGATTCTAGACGTTCAATCACAGGTTTTTGCGTCTTTCTTGATAGTTCTTTGATTTCTTGGAAATCTAAGAAACAAACTACAGTCTCCCGATCTTCTGCTGAGGCTGAGTACAGAGCAATGACATCCACCTGCTGTGAGGTTGTGTGGCTTCAAACTCTTCTCCACGACCTGCAAATTCCCTTCGAAACTGCTCTCCTTTATTGTGACAGTAAAGCTGCTCTTCACATTGCGGCCAATCCTGTTTTCCATGAGCGTACCAAACACATTGACATCGATTGTCATGTGGTTCGTGAGAAAATTCAATCAGGTGTTCTTCGCACTTTTCATGTTTCCACTCAACACCAGTTAGCTGGCATTTTTACAAAGGCTCTTCCTTCCTCTCTTTTTCAATCATTAATATCCAAGATGAGTATTCATAATATTTACTCTCCTTGACATTTTTATGAATCTCATCTTGAGGGGGCGTATTGAATATACTCAGTAAACTGAAGTCTGTTGTTGGATACAATGAAAACATTACACTGAGAAAAAACTGCACTGATGAGTTAAATACTAAAGCTGCTACAATGAGCATAGCAGTCGGTTAGAGTAGGCATAGTAGGTGGTTAGATTCTGTTGTAAATTTTGGTATTAATCTGTTATTTATAACTGATTCTGTTACTATACTAAATGTATGTTATAAATACTGTATCAGTTAAGTCAATCAATAAGAAGAAAATCAGTTAATACTTTCATTTCTAATATAACTGACAAACAAATGAAAGGATCCATATCTGCAACATGCTTTATAATGTCCTCGTCGCTTCTGGATGCATACCCCAAGATGTGGCGACAAAAGAAGAGAGCTCTGCTTTTAACGATCACCTCCGTGATTGCAAGAACCATTACGGCCCAAACAGCCATTTTAGCTGCCTGAGGATTTCCAGCTCCCAACACATTTGAAACCCGGGTGCTACAAAAAGGTTCAAAATTTTCCTTCAGAAAGAGTAATGACAAGGAAAAGGAAAAGAAAACCCAGTTACATGATGTGTATGCAATAGAGTTATAAACAAGTTTAGTATAATACCTTACTGTGGCCCCTAACCCATAAGGAATGAAGTAATGCAGATAGGTGATTTTAAAGCTGCAAGCAATCACTTGGAGGAATCAAAAGCATTCCAGTTAAAACCTCTTGCAAACTGAAAGGATACCATGTAGAGAGTACAGAAGTAAAAGCCCAGGTTGCAAAATAAGCACCTCATTAGACTAAAGAAATTGGCACACAAAGGATGATATTAGATCCGTATCAATGTTGTCAAAATCGCAAATTGACTCGTAAAGTCATATGATTTTACGAGTCAACATGTATCTAATATGTAAAATCGGACTAAAAACTTGAAAATCAGTAAAATCGGTTTAAACTCGATCAAACTCGGTAAAATCGCTAAACTCAAACTGATTTTACAAGTTTAAAAGAAGTATAAAATTGTGTAATCTGATAATCTATATCTTAGTATTTTCATTATTCCAAATTTATATCTTGCAAAACTTGTGCAATATAATAATCAAAAATTTGATTTTGACTATAATTATTATAACTTTTTTAACGATATAAGTTACTTGTGAATATTATTTCTGTAAAATGAAAAAACTTATTTATTCTTAACAGTTCCTTATGTAAACTATTAACATATCAATTGGCATATTCCTAGGGACTTGTTTATTGTAAATAATGAAGTGAGTCGATTTGTCTAAAAAATAAAGAAATTAATGTGAAAAAAATAAAGGTTTTTGAACTTTTCTATTGTTTATTTCACTTTTATTTTAATTGTGTTATATTATTAATTATTATTTGACTGAAATTGTTAATATAAAATTAGTTAAAACATTTTATTTATGATTTTATGATTCGAGTTTACAATCTAAATTTATATTGTATATTCTGTGTTGTGTTAAAAAAAATATTTTTAAAATATTTTTAACAATCTTTATCCCTACTACAAACAAATAGTAGGGGGGTGAAATATTTGAGAAAGAAATTACCAAGTCATTGCTGCAGAGGGAACAGCAAAGCGGAAGAGCTCCCTTAGTTCCAAAAAGACATCTTTTGAGAACACACAACGAGTTTTCTCACATTTCGAAGAGTACTTCATTAAGAATCCCAGCAAGATATCATTTAAACCAATATGTTAGACTGATAGCAAATGCTGCTCCTATAATTCCCATTTCTGCTTTAAACACTAGAGCCCAATAAAGAGGTGCATGGAAACACACAAATATGTAAATGAACTAAACAACATTGGAAGGATCGAACTCTGAGTTTGGAAGTAGCGAATCAGTGTTTGAAGTAAAGCATATGAAAATAAATTATGAATGAGGCAAATACAGTATTTGCGAGCGGCATGGGAGATTGAAGGTTATCTTGGCCTAAAAGGATTAGAAGCTTGTCTATGAACATCCATAGAAAGGATATAGGGAGACAAACCAGAATCAAGGAAATGATGGAACAATAAGTATAAATCCCAAGCTTTTGATATTGCTTTGCTCCATAAGCTTGCCCGCATAGAGTCTCCAATGAACCAGCCATTCTGAATTGTTGACATTCACAACACCAAGTGGAGCTTGAAAAGCTTACTCGAAACTCCCTGAACCTATATATCATGTAAGCTGAATATGCATCACATTTAGTTCCGCTTTGAGTGTTCAACTTGGTTAAAAGAAACAAATAAAAAAACACCAAAACCTTTTCAAATCTGGTTATTTTCATTTTCTTTGCATATCAGTATACATATCAGTATAGTAGTCATTGCACAAGTGAGGAAGGTGACATACTAGCTTACATCATAAATGTAGCATGTTCATCATCATCAATATGAAGTTAATGTTCATTCCTAACTTTTTCTTTAGTATTCTCAGCAAGGGCATTTGGAATTGGGTTTTCTAGAACATATAACTTTTTTTCTTACTTAAGAACAATTCTCATATTTCGATGTCAATTCAAGAAATTTGATCTAGTTAATTTGTTAACATCAAATATGCTTCGTAGGGATATGTTACTATTCATTTTGTTCTACTAACCTATTTATATAAAGATGAAAAGTATTAATTTCTTGCATACATATTTAAATTCTAAATTTAGATAAGGTCTTTAATTCTAATTTGATCTCCCACTATTTTCTTGCAAATTAATAACCCTCCTTATTAATTCGAGAAATCTCGTTTAAATTTTTCTAGTGAGTTAGGATCCCATTTAATTTATCTAACTTTAAGTGACTTAACAAATCAAAATAAATTAAATTAGGTGAATAACATAGTTTATCAATCACATTTTTATATGACTCCTAGATCAATTAGGCGACAACTTTTTGTCTAAACATATCTTATATGTTTCGTCTAACTCATGCCTCTAACCTCATATGATCATAAGTGATTCATCCAAATCATATGTTTTAGTTTAGCAAAACTCAATTTTATATCATTAAACATATTCAATTAACGGTAACCTTGAGTGACTTAACAAGTTATCCAAGAATAAAACTTTGGTTTTATGCATATAAAATTAAAAGAGAATTATTCATGTTCTCAATATGTACTTAATATATTAATGAGAGATTTATTATCAATTAAATAGGTCTCATACATAACATTTTATATATAAACATACACCCCTAGTATGTCATTTTAATTGGATGGTTATGGACATATCTAAGCTAATTCCCTCGAGCCATTAAAGAGAATTAGATGGTCAAATCCTAGGTAATTATAGCAAGTCTTCATAAGTCCATTGCAAGCACCTCGGTTATAGCCTTCATTGCCATTTTTTTTCTTCTTTTTGAATTACATAATAATTTCCTATTTAAATTACTACATTTCTAAATTACATAATATTTACATAATTAATTAAGAAACCTTGAGTTATATTCGAAGGGAATTAGATGAGAAAAAAATTACAACCCAAAAAAAAAAATAGAGATAAGGCGGAACACGCAGGCCCTATTTAATAAAAATTACAACCATTCAACCAACAAATACAAGTACAATCACATTGGTCTTTAATGTTCATAATAACCCATCGTGTATAAAACATTTTAATATGCATAATTAAAAATACATTTCATGCTACTATAATTATTGGTTTTATGAGCAATTTAAAATAATATTTATAACACTTAGAAATGTTCAATCAAATCCAATTTGATAATTTCCTAAATAATTTTTTTCTTGGCTTAAAAAACTTTCATTAAATTAGAAAAACTATTTTTCTAAAATTTAGTTAAACCATTTAATTAAATAAATCCTAATCTCATTAGGATATTATAAAACTAAAAAAATAAATTAAACAATTTAATTCATTCCTAATCTAGTGAGGAAAATTAATTCTATAATTAATTTAATTTAGGGTATAAAATCTAAATTTCATTTATAAGCTTAAATTCATAATTTGTCTTGAAACCCTAAATTGTAATTAGGCATAAAGTTTTAGGGTCATATTCATAATATGTAAACTTAAAAGCCTAATATTTAAAATTAAAAATGAGGTAGGGGTAAGGGGCAGTCCCCAAACCCTAGAGACCAAAATTTAGTCTTCTTCTTCATCTTGCAGCTATTGTTGTCGTTGCTGCCCATGGCCAAAGGCAACCCTTGGCTGCTAGCGCAGCCAGAGCGCGCTCTAGCTTGGGGCAACAGCCCTATCAAGTGCACTGTTGCCTTGGGTAGCAGTAGCACTAGGGGCTAATGCTGTCACTAGGAGTGTTTGGCCCCTTTTCTTTTGAGTCATTAGAATTTGAGCATAAAATCCAGATTACGGTAAGATCTGAAACTCTGATAGATCTAATCTGGCCAAAACAGTAATCAATTAGAGTTTTTTTATTTCAAAAAATCATTGAGAGAAAAATTTGACCTCTTTTGGAAGAAAAAAAATTATTTTCTTACATATATTTTCTAATTAATGCCAAAAACAATTAAACATATGATTAACAACCCTAATTGTTCTAATGAAAGCTCTGATACCACTGTTGGGTTCCCAAATATTATACGTGCAACAAAATTAATAAAATAAAAATTATTTGGGAGTTTCTATGATCCTGTTAGACAGATCTAAAGTTATTTAAGGATTTATTACCTGAAGATCTAATCTTCTTCGACTTTGAATAATTCTTTAAATGTTGGGTTATCGCAAACCACAAGTCGTTCAATTGTCCAGCTTCCAACAGCAATTCACACGAACCACCAATGAAAAATCTCATAAATCCCTATTTAGGAGAAAGAGATTATTATGTATAGAGTGTTAGCTCTCTATTCTGTGACTTACGTAGTTTTTCTATCTAACAAACAACTACTAAAAAAATTAGAGGTATAACTTATTATTTATAGGGAAATTTAAAAAACCTTATAAATTAACAAAATATCATTTTGCCCCTTGAATAATATTCTTATATTAATTCAGGGTAATTTTAGAAATTAACTCAATCAAGTCATTATTTTATTTTTCTAGGTCTATAAATATAATCTTAATATTAATTATATTCTAGTCCTTAATTTTTAAAATATATTTTAATCAAATCATATTTCATTAAATCATCACTGTTTAATTTCTTCTGACTAATGGTTCTTAATATATGTGACCCATTATGTTCTTAATATGTTAGCCCAAGTATAAGTTATAATTATAATTAAATAGAATTAAATAATTTAATTTATTATCAATTCAATAATTGATTAATTTATATTTCAAGATTAGATGCATCATCTAACAACGTGTCATGATCCCTCAAATATTAAAAAAATCATTAGTGGTTTGACTTAACCTTCCAATGATCATTTTCTCAGTGTAATTAATATACTTTCATCAATAATGTTCTGATTTAACATTAAAGCATAAAATATGTCTGCTATGTTAAATCATGTTTGTTCTCTATATAGTAGTAATTGATTGCTTAAATAAGATTTGAAACTCTTTTCAAATCTCATTCCAACTTGACTAAGGATTTCTCAGTCAATACTATTTGAGAACATATAAAACATTTTTCCTAATTCATCTAGGGTGATGAATCATCTCTTAATCACTCAAGTACCTTCATATAGTTCATGTTATACCCAATGTTTGCCCTTTTGTTAGCTTGATTAAGATAATATGTAATTGGATCAAAGCATAACATTTTCTATATAAAATAACTTAATAATCTCAAGCATAAGGATCACTTACACAACTATCACATGAGTCTTTCCATAGATATATGTGATCTCTTAATATGAAATTCTCATGCAAGATAGTTAAGTGTACATGTCTTATGACAAGTACCTCCATAGATATATGTGATCTCTTAATATGAAATTCTCATGCAGGATAGTTAAGTGTACATGTCTTATGACAAGTACCTACATATTAGTTCTAGGTATCTCTTATACCTCAACTTATAAGAACAACTGCCTCCTTTCATAGATGAAATAACATAATATGTATCAGTCTCTACGACTGTAACAAATGTTCAGTATTTAAGAGAGTATTGACTAGTAACATTTTAGAAACAATGCTTTGATGCAATAAGAATCTTATAATTATAACAATTTTATAATTTTCTTTGTAAAATATTTTTGTCCCATGAATTTTATCTTTACTCTATATTCATAAATCAAACATTAGATTCATTAATCTAATATTATATAATATTAAGGATAAATTGAACCTTTATTAATAATAAATATGTATTTACATGAAGAAACTTATTAGTCAAATAAATGTTGTTGTCGCCCATTGGAATCCCAAACAAACAAAAAAATTAATTCTTCCTTAACCTTTCATGTTTCCACATATAATAAAGAATCCTCCCATAACTTTGAAATCCATAAAACACATAAAATCAAATAAGATTTGTAGATGTTAGAACTAGGTATCCTATAAAGTAAATGAATCATATCCTTTTTGCACATAGATTGGATTGACTAAGATTTTATCATTACCTGTTAAAAATATAGTTTTCTTAAAATTTATATTGGCTCAAATGCTATAAATAAACTCATTAAATGTAACTTTAATTGATCCATTAGAAATTTCTAATGATTTATTTGATGTAGTTTGAATAGGGTCAACTACTCTGCTTTAGAAACCATCATTAACCAGATTGTCCGAGGAATCATTAGTACTTGAAAAAATAGAACTCTTCCTCTAAGCATATGAATATAAATTTGGACTATTTTTAAAAAAATCAAAACGACATCATTTTAATTAAAAAAAAATAAAAGTCAACGGGTTGCAACCGATTTTTGACCAGGTTTTGCCGGGTCATCCGAGTCACACCGAGTCATGACTTTTTTTATTTTTTTAACCCGGCCCGATTCCAGTCCCTAGTTGATCGGGTCCCAGATCGACTCGTCGGGTCAGACCGGGTTTCAAAACTATAGTTTTCACTGCTAGCAAGAGACTCATTTCAATTAAAATGTTGATTTTGTAGCGCAAAATGAAGTGTTTGATTAAATAACGTGAAAAACTTTAATTCTTTTTTAGTTTTTGGTAAAATTATAATATTAGTTTAATGAAAAGTGTAATTAAAAAACAAAAAAGACACCACCTAGTAACCCTTAAAAAGCCACCACGTGACAACTAGTGCATGCACTTTTTTCCTTGATTTCAAGCGGTGCGTGGCTGTCACACAACCTTTTCCTCGTTTGCTCTCGAATATTCTTTTTTCTTTTCTATTTT
>Ga0325402_1007019_pt1 | contig 10684 bp, 4 predicted proteins | sample PopdelMetagenome_22_FD_207212 | JGI IMG/M metagenome (GOLD analysis project Ga0325402, IMG submission 207212) | Populus deltoides microbial communities from Bellville, Georgia, United States - Xylem-PdKOR-R3 | ecosystem: Host-associated > Plants > Phyllosphere > Stem > Wood/Secondary xylem...
ACCCTCACGATAATCGGCCACTGGAAACTCGTGTAAAAATTTGATCGCGATCCAACTGTCGTACCAAAATTTATGGCTATTTTAACCCGTTACTCAAATCTAGCCGACCAGACCTACTCGTCACCAACTTGGGTAAACATTTAAGCGCCAACCAACTATCGTACCAAAATTTATTGCTTTTTTGACTCATTACTATACTATGGATGACGAGACTCCCTCATCACTTAGTAGCGATTCCATAGCAACCCAAAAGTAAACCGCCTCCGGAAACTCGTATAAACATTTGAGCACGATCCAACTGTCATTTCAAAATTTATAACACTTTTGACTCGTTACTCAACTCTAGACGACAAGATCCCCTCATCACCTAGTAGTGATTCCATAGCAACCCCATGGGAAAACGACATCCAGAAAATCGTGTAAGTTTTTTTGCGCGATCAAACTGTCGGATCAAAATTTACTGGCCTTTTGAACCGTTACACAAGTCTAGCAGACCAGACCTCCTCTTCGCCGAGTAGGGATTCCATAGCTACCGCAAGGAAAACAACCTCTGCAAATCGTGTAAAAATTTCAGTGCGATCCAGCGAGCGGATCAAAAGTTATGGCCCTTTTGCCCGTTACTCAAATCTGGTCGACCAGGCCTACTCGTCACCAAGTAGCGATTCCATAGCAACCCCACAACAAACGGCCTCTGGAAACTCTTGTAAACATTTGAGCACAATCCAACTGTCGTACCAAAATTTATGGCTATTTTGACTCGTTACTCAACTCTAGACGGTCGGACCTCCTCGTCTTCGAGTAGCGATTCCATAGCAACCCCTAGGTAAACGGCCTCCAGAAACTCGTACAAAAATTTGAGCGTGATCCAACTGTCAAATCAAAATTTATGCCTATTTTGACTCGTTACTCAACTCTGGATTGCCAGACCTCCTCGTCTCCGAGTAGCAATTCCATAGCAACCCCAAGGTAAACAGCCTCTTGAAACTCGTCTAAGCATTAGAGTGCGATCCAAATGTCGTATCAAAATTTATGGCTCCTTTGACTCGTCACTCATTTATTGACGACTAGACCCCCTCATCACCTAGTAGTGACTCCATTGCAACCTCAAGGGAAAACAACATCCAGAAACTCGTGTAAATGTTTGATCGCAGTCAAATTGTTGTACCAAAATTTATGGCCCTTTTGACCCGTTACTCATGTCTGGCCGACCAGACCTACTCGTCACCAACTAGCAGTTCCATAGCAACCTCACGATAATCGGCCACCGGAAACTTGTGTAAAAATTTGATCGCGATCCAACTGTCGTACCAAAATTTATGGCTATTTTGACCCGTTACTCAAATCTAGCCGAGTAGACCTACTAGTCACCAAGAAGCGATTCCATAGCAACCCCACAACAAACGACATCTGGAAACTTGTGTAAAAATTTGCACGCGATCTAACTATCGTACCAAAATTTATGGCTATTTTGATTCGTTACTGAACTCTGGACAGCAAGACCTCCTCGTCCACGAGTAGCGATTCCATAGTAACCCCACGATAAACGACCTCCTCGTCTCCGAGTAGCGATTCCATAGCAACCCCAAGGTAAACAACCTGCAGAATCTTGTATAAACATTTGAGCGCGATCCAACTGTCATATAAAAAATTATGGCTCTTTTGACTCGTTACTCAACTCTGGATGACTAGACCCCCTCATCACCTAGTAGCGATCCAATAGCAACCCCTAAGGAAAACGATATCCAGAAACTCGTGTAAATATTTGAGCGCGATCTAACGGTCGGATCAAAATTTATGGTCCTTTTGAGCCGTTACGCAAGTCTAGCTGACAAGACTTCCTTGTCGCCGAGTAGCGATTCCATAGCTACAACAAGGAAAACAAGCTCTGCAAAATTGTGTAAAAATTTATGTGCGATCCAGCAAACGAATTAAAAGTTATGCCCTTTTGACCCGTTACTCAAATCTGGCCGACCAGACCAACTCCTCACCACGTAGCGATTCCATAGCAACCCCACCATAAACGGCCTCTGGAAACTCGTGTAAAAATTTGAGCGCAATCCAACTGTAGAACCAAAAGTTTTGGCTATTTTGACTCGTTACTCAACTCTGGACGACCGGACCTCCTCTTCTTTGAGAAGCGATTCCATAGCAACCCCACAACAAACAGCCTCCGGAAACTTGTGTAAAAATTTACGCGCGATCTAACTATCGTACCGAAATTTATGGTTATTTTGATTCATCACTGAACTCTGGACAGCAAGACCTCCTCGTCCCCGAGTAGCGATTCCATAGTAACCCCACGATAAACGACCTTCTCGTCACTGAGTAGCGAATCCATAGCTACTGCAACAAAAATGGCTTCTGCAAAATCATGTAAAACTTTTAGTGCAATACTGCGAGCGGATTAAAAGTTATGGCCCTTTTGACCCGTTACTCAAATCTGGCAGACCAGATCTACTCGTCACCATGTAGCGATTCCATAGCCACCCAATGATAAATGGCCTTCGGAAACTCTTGTAAAAATTTGAGCGCAATCCAACTGTCGTATCAAAATTTATTGCTATTTTGAGTCGTTACTCAACTCTGAACGGCCAAACCTCCTTGTCCCCGAGTAGTGATTCCATAGCAACCTCATGATAAACAACTTCCTTGTCACCAAGTAGCGAATCCATAGCTACCGCAACGAAAACGACCTATGCAAAATCCTGTAAAACCTTTAGTGCGATCCATCGAGCGGATCAAAAGTTATGGCCCTTTTGACCGATTACTCAACTCTGGCCGACTAGACCTACTTGTCACCAAGTAGCAATTCCATAGTAACCCCACGATAAACGACCTCCGGAAACTCGTATAAACATTTGAGTGCGATCCAACTATCGAATCAAAATTTATGGCTCTTTTAACTCGTTACTCAACTCTGGACGACCAGACCCCCTCGTCACCTTGTAGTGATTCCATAGCAACCCCAAAGGGAAAATGACATCCAGAAACTCGTGTAAATATTTGAGCACGATCTAATGGTCGGATCAAAATATATGGCCCTTTTGAGACGTTACGCAAGTATAGCTACAAGACTTCCTCGTCACCGAGTAGCGATTCCATAGCTACCGCAAGGAAAACAGCCTCTGTAAAATCATGTAAAAATTTCAGTTCGATCTAGCAAGCGGATAAAATGTTTTGGCCCTTTTGACTAGTGACTAAAATCTGGCCAACAAGACCTACTAGTCACCAAGTAGAGATTCCATAGCAACCCCACGATAAACAGCCTTCGAAAACTCGTGTAAGAATTTGAGCGCGATCCAACTGTTGTACCAAAATTTATGGCTATTTTGATTTGTTACTTAACTATGGACAACCAGACCTCCTCGTCCCCGATAGTGATTCCATAGAAACCCCACAATAAACGGCCTCTGAAAACTCGGGTAAAAATTTAAGTGTGATCCCACTGTCGTACCAAAATTTATGGCTATTTTGACTCGTTACTCAACTCTGGACGGCCAGACCTCCTCGGCTCCATGTAGCGATTCCATAGCAACCCCAAGGTAAACAGCCACCGGAAACTCGTATAAATATTTGAGCGCGCTCAAACTGTCGTATCAAAATTTATGGCTCTTTTAAGTCGTTACTCAACTCTGGACGACGAGACCCCTTCATCACCTAGTAGCGATCCAATACCAACCCTAAGGAAAAATTACCTCCAGAAACTCGTGTAAATATTTGAGCGCAAGTCGTTACGCAAGTCTCACTGACCAGACCTCTTTGTCGCCGAGTAGTGATTCCATAGCAACCGCAAAGAAAACAGCCTCTGCAAAATCATGTAAAAATTTCAATGCGATCCAGTGAGCGGATCAATAGTTATTGCCTTTTTGACCTGTTACTGAAATCTGGTCGCCAGACCAACTCGTCACCAAGTAGCGATTCCATAGCAACCCCACGACAAACGGCCTCCGAAAACTCTTGTAAACATTTGAGCACGATCCAACTGTCGTATCAAAATTTATGGCTATTTTGACTCGTTACTCAACTCTAGACAGCAGTCCTCCTCGTCTCCGAGTAGCGATTCCATACCAACCCTAAGGTAAACGGCCTCCGGAAACTCGTATAAACATTTGAGCGTGATCCAACTGTCAAATCAAAATTTATGCCTATTTTGACTCATTACTCAACTCTCGACTGCCAGACCTCCTCATCTCCGATTAGCAATTCCATAGCAACCCCAAGGTAAACAGCCTCCAGAATCTCGTATAAACATTTGAGCACGATCCAACTATCGTATAAAAAATTATGGCTCTTTTGAGTCGTTACTCAACTCTAGACGACTAGACCCCCTCATCACTTAGTAGCGATCCAATAGCATCCCCTAGGGAAAACAACATCCAGAAACTCGTGTAAATATTTAAGCATGATCTAACGGTCGGATCAAAATTTATGGTCCTTTTGAGCCGTTACGCAAGTCTAGCTGACCAGACTTCCTTGTCGCCGAGTAGCGATTCCATAGTTACAACAAGGAAAACAAGCTCTGCAAAATCGTGTAAAAATTTCAGTGCGATCCAGCGAACGGATTGAAAGTTATTACCCTTTTGACCCGTTACTCAAATCTGGCCGACCAGACCTACTCCTCACCAAGTAGCGATTCCATAGCATCCCTACCATAAACGGCCTCTAGAAACTCGTGTAAAAATTTGAGCGCGATTCAACTATAGCACCAAAATTTTTGGATATTTTGACTCGTTACTCAACTTTGGACGGCCAAACCTCCTCGTCCCTGAGAAGTGATTCCATAGCAACCCCATGACAAACGGCCTCCGGAAACTCGTGTAAACATTTGAGCGCGATCCAACTGTCGTACCAAAATTTATGGCTATTTTGACTCGTTACTCAACTCTAGACGGCCAGACCTCCTCGTCTCCGAGTAGCGATTCCATAGTAACCCCAAGGTAAACGGCCTCCGGAAACTCATATAAACATTTGAGCGATCCAACTGTCAAATCAAAATTTATGCCTATTTTGACTCGTTACTCAACTCTGGACTGCCAGACCTCCTCGTGTACGAGTAGCGATTCCATAGAAAACCCAAGGTATACGACCTCCAGAATCTCGTATAAACATTTGAGCGCGATCCAATTGTCGTATAAAAAATTATGGCTGTTTTGACTGGTTACTCAACTCTGGACGACTAGACCCCCTCATCACCTAGTAGCGATCCAATAGCAACCCCTAAGGAAAACAACATGCAGAAACTCGTGTAAATATTTTAGCGTGATCTGACGGTCGAATCAAAATTTACGGTCCTTTTGAGCCATTACGCAAGTCTTGCTGACCAGACCTCCTTGTCGCCAAGTAACGATTCCATAGCTACAGCAAGGAAAACAACCTCTACAAAATCGTGTAAAAATTTCAGTGCGATCTAGCGAATGGATCAAAAGTTATGGGCCTTTTGACCTGTTACTCAAATCTGGCCGACTAGACCTACTCCTCATCAAGTAGCGATTCCTTAGCAACCCCACAATAAACGGCTTCTGGAAACTCGTGTAAAAATTTGAGCGCGATCCAAATCTCGTATAAAAATTTATGACCCTTTTGAGCTGTTACTCAAGTCTGGCTGTCCAGAACTCCTCATCGACAAGTTGCGATTCCATAGCTACCGCAAGGAAAACGGCCTCTGCAAAATCATGGAAGAATTTCAGTGTGATCCATCGAGCGGATCAAAACTAGTGGCCTTTTTGACCCGTTACTCAAATCTGGCGAACCAGACTTACTCGTCACCATGTAGCGATTCCATAGCAACCCCACTATAAACGACTTTGGAAACTCTTGTGAAAATATGAGCACAATCCAACCTAGTCGTCACCAAGTAGCAATTCCTTAGCAACCCCACGATAAACAGCTTTCCGGAAACTCGTGTAAACATTTGAGAGCGATCCAACTGTCATATCAAAATTTATGGCTCTTTTAACTCGTTACTCAACTCTGGACGCCTAAACCCCGTCATCACCTAGTAGCGATTCCATAGCAACCCCAAGGGAAAATGACATCCAGAAACTCGTGTAAGTATTTGAGCGCGATCTAACGGTCAGATCAAAATTTATGGGCCTTTAGAGCCGTTACCCAAGTCTAGCTGACCACCTCCTCGTCACCAAGTACTGATTCTATAGCTACCGCTAGGAAAACAACCACTATAAAATCGTTTAAAAATTTCAGTGCTATCTAGTGAGCGGATCAAAAGGTATGGCCCTTTTGACCCGTTACTCAACTCTGGCCAACCAGACCTACTCGTCACCAAGTAGCGATTCTATAGCAACCCCATGATAATTGGCCTCTAAAAACTTGTGTCAAAATTTGATCGCGATCTAAATGTCGTACTAAAATTTATGGCTATTTTGACCCGTTACTTAAATCTGACCGACCAGACCTACTCCTCACCAAGTAGCGATTCATTAGCAACCCCACGATAAACGGCCTCCGGAAACTCGTGTAAAAATTTAAGCGCAATCCAACTGTCGTAACAAAATTTATGGCTATTTTGACTCGTTACTATACTTTGGATGACCAGACCCCCTCATCTCCTAGTAGCGATTCCATAGCAACCCCAAGGGAAAAATGACATCCAGAAACTTGTGTAAATATTTTAGCGCGATCTAACGGTCGGATTAAAATTTATGGCCCTTTTGAGGAGTTAATCAAGTCTGGCTGACTATACCTCATCGTCGCCGAGTAGTGAATCCATAGCTACCGCAACGAAAACAGCCTCTGCAAAATCATGTAAAAATTTCAGTGCGATCCAGCGAGCGCATCAAAATTTATGGCCCTTTGGACCTGTTACTCAAATCTGGCTGACTAAACCTACTCCTCACCAAGTAGCGATTCCTTAGCATCCCCGTGATAAACGGTTTCTCGAAACTCGTGTAAAAATTTGAATGCGATCCAACTCTCGTATAAAAATTTATGACCCTTTTGAGCTGTTACTCAAGTCTGGCTGTCCAGAACTCCTCATCGACGAGTTGTGATTCCATAGCTACCGCAAGGAAAACGGCCTTGGCAAAATCATGGAAGAATTTCAGTGCAATCCATCGAGCGGAACAAAAGTTATGGCCTTTTTGACCCGTTACTCAAATCTGGTCAACCAGACCTACTCGTCACCATGTAGCGATTCCATAGCAACCCCACCATAAACGACTCTGGAAACTCTTGTAAAAATATGAGCGCGATCCAACCTAGTCGTCACCAAGTAGCAATTCCATAGCAACCTCATGATAAACAGTTTCCGGAAACTCGTGTAAACATTTGAGAGCGGTGCAACTGTCGTATCAAAATTTATGGCTCTTTTAACTCGTTACTCAACTCTGGACGCCTAAACCTCGTCATCACCTAGTAGCGATTCCATAGCAACCCCAAGGGAAAATGACATCCAGAAACTCGTGTAAGTATTTGAGCGCGATCTAACGATCGGATCAAAATTTATGGGCCTTTAGAGCCGTTACCCAAATCTAGCTGACCAAACCTCCTCGTCGCCGAGTAGCGATTCCATAGCTACTGTTAGGAAAACAACCTCTATAAAATCATTTAAAAAATTTAGTGCTATCCAGCGAGGGGATCAAAAATTATGGCCCTTTTGACCCGTTACTCAACTCTGGCCAATTAGACCTACTCGTCACCAAATAGCGATTCTATGGCAACCCCATGATAATTGGCCATCGGAAACTCGTGTAAAAATTTGATCGCGATCCAAATGTCGTACTAAAATTTATGGCTATTTTGACCCGTTACTCAAATCTGACCGACCAGACTTACTCCTCACCAAGTAGCGATTCATTAGCAACCCCATGATAAACGGCCTCCGGAAACTCGTGTAAAAATTTAAGCGCAATCTAACTCTCGTAACAAAATTTATGGCTATTTTGACTCGTTACTATACTATGGACGACCAGACCCCCTCATCTCCTGGTAGCGATTCCATAGCAACCCCAAGGGAAAACGACATCCAGAAACTTGTGTAAATATTTGAGCGCGTTCTAATGGTCGGATCAAAATTTATGGCCCTTTTGAGGAGTTAATCAAGTCTGGCTGACTAGACCTTGTCGTCGCCGAGTAGCGAATCCATAGCTACCGCAAGGAAAACAGCCTCTGCAAAATCATGTAAAATGTTTAGTGCGATCCAACAAGCGAATCAAAAGTTATGGCCCTTTTGACCTGTTACTCAAGTCTAGCTGACCAGACCTAACCGTCACCAAGTAACGAATCCATAGCACCCCCATGATAAACAGCTTCCGAAAACTCATGTAAAAATTTCAGTGCAATCCAACTGTCGTATCAATATTTATGGTTATTTTGACTCGTTACTCAACCTTGGACGACCAGACCTCCTTGTCCCTGAGTAGCGATTCCATAGCAACCCCAAGGTAAAAGGCCTCCAGAAACTCGTGTAAACATTTGAGCGCGATCTAATTGTTGTATCAAAATTTATGGCTATTTTGACTTGTTACTCAACCCTAGATGGCCATACCTCGTCCCCGAGTAGCGAATCCATAGCAACCCCAAGGTAAATGGCCTTCAGAAATTCTTGTAAATATTTGAGCACGATCTAACAATATGATCAAAATTTATGACCCTTTTAAGCCGTTACTCAAGTCTAGGCGACCAGACCTCCTCGTCGCCGAGTACCACTTCCATAGCTACCGCAAGGAAAACGGCCCCTCCAAAATCGTGTAAAAATTTCAATGCAATCCATCGAGTGGATCAAAAGTTATGGCCCTTTTGACCCGTTACTCAAATCTGGCCGCCCAGACCTACTCGTCACCATGTAGCGATTCCATAGCAACCCCACGATAAACGGCTCCGGAAACTCTTGTAAATATTTGAGTGCGATCCAAATGTTGTATCAACATTTTGGTTATTTTGACTCTTTACTCAACTCTGGATGGCTAGACCTCCTTGTTACCGACTAGCGATTCCATAGCAACCCCAAGGTACATGGCGTCCGGAAACTTGTGTAAACATTTGAGAGCGATCCAACTGTTGTATCAAAATTTATGGCAATTTTGACTCGTTACTCAACTCTAGACAACCATACCCGCTCATCACCTAGTAGCGATTCCATAGCAACCTCAAGGGAAAGCAACATCCAGAAACTCGTGTAAATATTTGAACACGATCTAACGGTCGGATCAAAATTTATGCCCTTTTGAGCCGTTACTCAAGTCTGGCCGACCAGACCTCCTCGTCGCCGAGTAGCGAATCCATGGGTACCACAAGGAAAACAGCCTCTGCAAAATCATGTAAAAATTTTAGTGCAATCCAACGAGCGGATCAAATGTTATGGTCCTTTTGACCCATTACTTAAGTCTAGCCGACCAGACCTACTCGTCACCAAGTAGCGATTCTATAGCAACCCCACGATAAACGGCTTCTAGAAACTCTTGTAAAAATTAGAGTGCGATCCAACTGTCATATCAACATTTATGGTTATTTTCACTTGTTACTCAATTCTAGACAGCCAAACCTCCTTGTCCCCGAGTAGCGATTCCATAGCAACCCCAAGATAAACGGCCTCCGGAAACTCGTGTAAACCTTTTAGCGCGATCCAACTATTGTATCAAAATTTATGGCTATTTTGACTCGTTACTCAACTTTGGACGACTAGACCCCCTCATCACCTAGTAGCGATTCCATAGCAACCCCAAGGGAAAAAACAACATCCAGAAACTCGTGTAAATATTTGAGGACGATCTAACCGTCGGATCAAAATTTACGGCTCTTTTGAGTCATTACTCAAGTCTGCCTGACAAACCTCCTCTTCGCCGAGTAGCGATTCCATAGCTACCGCAAGGAAAACGGCCTCTGCAAAATCATGTAAAAATTTCAGTGCGATCCATCGAGTGGATCAAAATTTATGGCCCTTTTGAGCCGTTAATCAAGTCTGGCAGACTAGACATCCTCGTCGCCGAGTAGCGATTCCATAGCAACTCCACGACAAGATGTTAGAAATTTCTGTTCCACAGCTTGGTCAAAAAAAGACAACAAATTATCATAAAAACCATTAACATTTAACAAACCTATAGTTTTATGTTGAATGTGCAGTTGGGCCAAGAGGAAATATGAAAGATCTCTTCCAGTGTGCTCAGACCACCTGGTAAGGTAATGAAGGCATCAACATGGTTAAACATTGTAGTTCTTCGATTAGACATTCTGGAGACCTGTAGTTCCTCTCCAATTGTTTTTTCAATGATGTCCCCTTCGGCTAAAGCTTTAGGGACGACCCCCAAAACTTGACTGCTTCCTAAAAATGCAACTATTGAAACACCCTAATTAACCCAAGGTTGCCTCCCCCATACACTAAATGAATCTTTCTCTCAGCTAGTACTCGACCAAGATGATTTGCTGATTCTAAAAACTCATTTTCTTTCTCAAGACTTGATCCACCAAAAACACAAATATTTTTTATTTTAAGAGCTGAGGTAACCTCCATTTGTGACACTTTTCTATTATTGGTGGTTGTATGGGTTGAGTAGAAATAAGGTGAAGGAAAAGAAGATTTATAAACGAAAAATTAAAAGTGCAATCATACTACCTACGTGTAGGCCTGCTGGGCTCTCTTCCTTTTTTTTCTTTTTTGGAAAAACATGTGTATGTACAGGTAGTTGTGATTGTGGCTCACATCTTCCCTTGGTTTACGTCCAAGAACAGC
>Ga0325402_1007022_pt1 | contig 10683 bp, 4 predicted proteins | sample PopdelMetagenome_22_FD_207212 | JGI IMG/M metagenome (GOLD analysis project Ga0325402, IMG submission 207212) | Populus deltoides microbial communities from Bellville, Georgia, United States - Xylem-PdKOR-R3 | ecosystem: Host-associated > Plants > Phyllosphere > Stem > Wood/Secondary xylem...
AAAAAAAAATATTAATTGAAGATTAATGAATTGAATGAAGCAGATATATTACCTAAATCGTGATATGATTTTGAATTATACCAACTCTTCTTATGGATATACATGAAAGTTGAAGCTAATAGGGTTTTTTCAGATCTGTGATGCTGTCCATTTTACCAAACTTTGAAAGCTAAACATTATCAAGATGCTGAAATATATATATTTAATTATTACACTTAGGATTAAAATTGCACCTAACTATTTGGTGAACGAGACAGTCGACATACATAGTACTGTGCTAATTTTTTTAATTAACTCAAAAAAATAATTTCTAAATTAATTTATTAGAAATGTTAATAAATAGGAATTAGCAACCCCAGAAGCAAAATATCTTGAATAAAGAACAGATCGTAGCTTGATAATTATAATTTAGAAATGGCAATATATATATATATATATATATATATATATATAGAGAGAGAGAGAGAGAGAGAGAGAGAGAGAGAGAGAGAGATCTGATGCAAATGCTTTTGTAATCTGTTTAAAGGCAAAAGCTTAATATATTGCTGCTGTACACGTGTCTCCAAAAATAGGATTCCTCATGCATGTTCTTCCATATATCCTTACGAAAAAAGACAGAGATGTCAATAAATGACTGAAAGTCTATGGAAGAAAATGTGAATTAATGAGCAAATGACAGAAACAGAAAATTAGCAATGACTAAACCCTAATAAGGTAAAGAGAATTTAATGGCAGCAACACACTTGGCACAAAAGAATCTGCACTGTACAGTCACATACAGAACTGAGACTGAAGAAGACACGATCTTAAACGGATAAGACCATATTAATTTACCCTCTCAAACTCCTCGTGCAAGTAGCCACAAGCACTCTTAAAATCACCCCTTCCTCCCCCTCTACCCCTCACTTTCTCACCTTATAAATTCCCATGCAAACCCACTTCACTTTTCATCAGCAAAACACAGTCTCAAAAACCGCTTGTTGTAAAACCAAGAAATATTTGAGAGTGAGCGAGCTAGCAATATGGAGAGTGGAGTTAGAAAAGAAGACAAACCCCCTTCCTCCTCTTTCAATCTTCAACAACTGCCCTCCTCAGTAAAACCTGGCCCGTTAAGAAAGATCATAATGGTTGCATCAATAGCAGCTGGGGTTCAATTTGGTTGGGCACTACAGCTCTCTTTGTTAACCCCATATGTGCAACTTTTAGGCATTCCTCACACATGGGCAGCTTTCATTTGGCTCTGTGGGCCGATTTCTGGTATGTTAGTCCAGCCAGTAGTTGGCTACCACAGTGACCGCTGCACATCTCGTTTTGGCCGTCGCCGACCATTTATCGCGGCGGGGGCTGCTTTCGTCACCATTGCCGTGTTTCTCATTGGCTATGCCGCTGACATTGGCCACCTTTCTGGTGATTCCCTAACCAAAACAGCTAAACCACGAGCCATTGCTGTGTTTGTTGTAGGGTTTTGGATTCTTGATGTTGCTAATAACATGCTTCAAGGTCCATGTAGGGCATTTCTTGCTGATCTTTCAGGGACGAATCAGAAGAAGACACGTACATCCAATGCTTTCTTCTCTTTCTTTATGGCTGTTGGCAATGTTCTTGGCTATGCAGCTGGGTCTTACACTCACTTATACAAACTTTTTCCATTTTCAAGAACCAAAGCTTGTGATGTCTACTGTGCAAACCTCAAATCTTGCTTCTTTATCTCTATTGCCTTGCTTTTAACATTAACAATTCTAGCTCTCTCTTACGTACGTGAAAAACCCTGGTCGCCGGATGGACGTCCCGGTGAAGGTGGTGACGAGGAGGAGGAAGAGGAGGCGATTGGAGAAGCCAAAGAGTCGGTGCCAATGCCCTTTTTTGGGGAAATATTTGCTGCTTTGAAGAACTTGCAAAGACCTATGTGGATCCTACTAATGGTGACGTGTCTAAATTGGGTTGCTTGGTTCCCTTTCCTGTTGTTTGATACTGATTGGATGGGGAGAGAGGTTTACGGTGGTGATTCAAGTGGAAATGCTGATCAACTCAAGATGTATGATCGTGGGGTCCATGCAGGTGCATTGGGGTTGATGCTTAACTCGGTGGTTTTGGGAGTTACTTCGCTTGGTGTGGAGCCTTTGGCTCGTGGGGTTGGTGGGGTTAAGAGGCTGTGGGGGATTGTGAATTTTGTCTTGGCTATTTGTTTGGCTATGACTATTTTGATAACCAAATTGGCTCAGTCCAACAGAAGGTACACCACCGTGAATGCAGGAACCCACCTCTTGCCGCCGCCGCCTGGTATCAAGGCTGGTGCTTTAGCCCTTTTTGCCGTTATGGGCATACCTCAAGCTGTAAGTTCTTGTTGGGCTAGCTTTAATTTCTTTTCAAGTATTGTTTCGTGAGTAAACTTGACATTATGAATTGAAATTTCAACATAAATTTGACTTAAAAATTAGCTAATTCAATTTCCATATAATACTTACACTTTGATTTTTTTTTATTTGTTTTTGGTCATATATAACAAACTGATTGCTGCATGAAAGGTGTTTTAATATATTTTTTAATTTTAATTTTAATATTTTCATAATATGTTCATTTTGAATTTGAAATACTGTAATCACAGTTTTATAGTATAACTAGATAAGATAAGATAAGATAAATAGGTTGATCATATTATCAGAGACATAAACGAGAGGACAGTGGACAACACTCCCTATGACTGCAAGTGTGTAAAATCTTCAAAGTCTCTAGGAACCTGTACCTGCGTGGAGCCACGTAGTTTACAAATGGCTAGTTTTTGAGTTCTGATTCCTTTCAATGGCCCTCCAATGCATGGACAGCAAACATTAACTGCCCTCGTCTGAGTTTCTTCTTGAATGTGTTTGTTTGGCTGGATTAGGCAGATTATGATGTTACCTAGCAACACTTAATTAGTGAAAAGCCAAGATTATCAATATTTTATTAGGGGCATGGATTTAGTGAAACGTCCAAATTAATGGAAATATATCCAATATTAATGTGTGAGTCAGTGTGCATTTAATGAAAATTGTGGTAGCTACCGCTGAGATTGTTGTTGGAAAAGCTGCAACTGCTGTTTTAATGGAACTTTAAGAACATATCTTTAATTCTTTGAAAAACATTAAATTGATCATAGTAATCTTAAGTTATTAATTAGTAAAACAAGACTCGAAGATTTTCATGATTAACCAACGATGGCTAATGTTTTGCAGATAACTTACAGCATCCCTTTTGCTCTGGCATCAATCTTTTCTAACACCTCTGGTGCTGGCCAAGGTAAATTTTTAAATTCCAACCCTTTTTAAAGAAAATGAAAGCAATACTTTTGGTGATTCGTAAAGTACCCTCCTAAACTGTTAATTCCCTTGTTCCAAATTTATTATAGGGCTTTCTCTGGGAGTTCTCAATCTGTCAATAGTTATACCACAGGTCAGTGCTTCATGCTGTTAATGCATACTGCTGTTATAAATTCACCCCTAGTGATCGTATTTCCAAGCATAATGCCTCTACAAGTTTATGCCATATATTTATTTGATGATGGTTTCTTGGAGTGCATTCAAATTGGATTCATCTTGAGCCCTAGCCTTGTAAGTCCTTCAGCACTGGACAATGCCACAGTAGTGATCTGTTGACTTGAACATAAAAGGAAAACAGTATTCCACAAGTATCATGCTTCTTTAATTAGATAAAGAAATCGTAGTCTGACAACTATGACCTATCTTTTTATGTAATGATTTATTGGAATGTATGGAATGCCCCATCTAGACATGTTAGGATGGGCTACTAAAAGCACTCAAGGGCAAGCATTATATTGGTTTCGAAGTATGGGTGTAATGCTGGCTTATGAAATTATTGGAAAGGTTGCATAAACTTTTTCCAGACAAAACAAGGTAAATCTTTGTTCTTCTCTGACTCATGATATTCTGTGAACCCCAAGAATGATAGACTGACACTTCAATTATGTGATTCCGTGCACCAAAATACAGAACATGAAGAAGAGAAGAAAAGAATCTTATTCAAATCATGGAAAGGAAAAGGAAGAAAAAACAAAGGGGATATAATATGTTGATGGAAAGGAAAAAAAAAGAAAAAAGAAAGGGGATATAATATGCTGATTTAGAGATGCTAAAGGATGATTTAACTCAATTACTGGTTTAATTATATTTTTGCAGATGGTGGTGTCTGTAGCAAGTGGACCTTGGGATGCCCTTTTTGGAGGAGGTAATCCACCAGCTTTTGTAGTAGGAGCTGTTGCAGCCGCAGTTAGTGGAATATTGGCTTTCACCATGCTTCCATCTCCACCTCCTGACATCCCCTCAAACAAAATGGCTGTCACTGCTGCATTCCATTGACTTGCAAAAATGTAATAATAGCAGTTTGCCTTTTCTTTTTAACTTCTAAAGACTGGTGACTGGTCTATAATGGTTCCTTTTTTTTTTTTTTGGAGATGTATCAAAGGCCAAAAATGGCCAAGTGTTTGTCGTCATAGCTTAATCAAACGGCCACAAATGGCATTTGAGAGTCATGTCCATATGGCTGTGCGAACATGCTTGTCTAAGTGAAATATACAGTCATGGTTAATCCTATTCCCAGCTCTAATTATCTAATAACAACATCGTAGGGAAAAGTTCATTTCCAAAGTTTTGTTTTGGCGTACTTATTTTGATTATTTATTTGGCGTACTTATTTTGTCGAAAACATGTACTGCTAACAGAGGACTGACACATCCAGGGGGAAGCTCTGTACCATATCCAACATCTAGGCAATATTTTTTTCAGTCTACTGTGGTGTTGATGAATATTTATAATCTGTATAACCTTTTTCCTTTCCTTTCCTTTTTCTTTCCTTTCGTTCTTCTTTTTTATTGGGGTTTGGGGGAGGGGGGCCTGTCAGCTGAACTGCTTAGTTTTTGTCTGATCAGCTTTTTGCAAAATGATGTTGCCATCATAAGAACTTGAAGAATGATTCGAAATGCTGGCATTTGAAAGTTTTTGCAAGCACACTTTGAATTCATATCCATTGATGCTTCTCTTTTTCCACTTTTAAAATCTGTTCTCCCGTCTAATTTTTGTACTCGTATTCCTGCCACTTAGTGGTTGCAGCCCTTATCATCTCGATCTGGGTTGATCGTATTCCACACTTTCATGTTGTTGTTTTGTTAATTGGAATTTGTGTGCTTAGATATATACACATGAGTAGCTTATATACAAGGATGGATCTATAAAAACCACTATCCAATAACACAAGCTTTTGGATTGAAAGTGGTGCCCATTAATGTACATTAGCCCTTGTGTGCGTAGGCCCGTGAAGGAACTCGCAGACTCCCCGGTGTAGATTAACTTGTTTGCTTGTTTGATGTGGAAACAGGGTTGGCTTGAAAATGATTATGTACTCCTGGAAAACATTTCATGTACCTAAATGTGATGAGTAGATGGGCAAACCCTTCTAGTCTTTTAAGGATCTTGGCTGATGATTCGAAAACCATGTCAAGAAACCAAGACTCCAAACCTGAATGCCTGAATCAGTATAAGCCTAAAAGATCTGATGGAGAGACTTTTCATTCATGGTGACGTTGAAATATTCTGGGAACTTATTGCAGCAAACTTTCCAGTGTGCACAGAAACTTGCTGCTGTTGCTGGTCTCTCCACCACAAATGAATCAAACGACTGGACTTCATCCAACACTAACATTCACTAATTAGTTATTTTGCTTTCTGTTTTCAAAGTTCGTCTTCTCTCAAACAGAGTTACATGCCGGACAAGCAGAAACAGTGCTGATAGAGCCAGGACTCAATGCTTTAAAGCTTTGAGCAGTACCCCTTTATCCTTCTAAATGCTTTAACAGCCTATCAGAAACTTGATATGTTAGTTTTGTGCTGTTGAAGCTTGATGGACTATGTTCAAGTATAGAGACATGGATGCATGCCGCATATTTTCGTATGCATGATTCTTGCATGCTTGTGTGTGTGTGTGAATATTCACGTGTCTGAAGTAGGAAAATAATGGATCTCTTATTTGTTTTGAATTTTAGTATCTGAAGAATCTTGCCTTCAACATGGCTAAACATGGATGGAATGTTGTTGTTGGCAACCACTGAGGAGTTGGCGGTGTTTCAATTACTGCAAGTTTCTTCTCTCTTTTTTGCTGAATACTTGTGTAGAGCTGAGAAAGATGAAATATAATGTGGGATTAATATTGGTTTACTTAACAGTCGAAACTAGTTGCTATATAATCATCTTATACTTGCTGTTTTCTCAGAAATGAATTCTGTGTTGACAGCAATTACTTGCCGACTGATGTTTTTCTGCCTCACATATCAATTGCTTTGGCCGATTATTTGCCTAAAACTATGACCATGAGCATTATTGTCTCCAAATTATTGCCTTTTTGGACATTCGTAGATGAAGTTACTTCATCTATAATTTATCTTCTGTCAAATAAAGCTATCAAGACAAAATGTAAAGTTCCTGGTAAAAGCCTTGAACTTCTTAAGGGTCACATATATATTATGTGCTTCTATCCCTTTAGATTTTAAACATGTACTTTACATTGGAGCGCCAACAAGAAGTCAATAATATAGAACCACTGCATACGGTTGAAATTCTGTCTAAAAAGAAGCAATCTACTGGGAAAATATGGTCAGATCACATGACAACATTTTTGTGTGTTGTCTCTTGTACATGCATTCCTGCTTGCCTCCTTTTTAGCTTGCTGAAAGTTGCTTGGGCTACCATTGGTTATTCTTGCTGCTATATCCTTCCTTTCACTTTAAGTTAAGAGTGTCAGAGATTTGATTCGAGTGGTATTCTACTATGGGAATTAGAAGAATTTCCTCAAGGAATGAGATACAAGAGCCTTTGAAGGATTGAATTTATACTAAACAGAGTATTTTGGCACTGTTAATAATTGGAGAAATCTGAATTCCTTGAATATCAGAGTACAAATTCTACAATATAGGGTCGTTTCTAAATTCAAATCATAATCATCAAAGTGGATATTTACTGACAAGATTAATGGTAACAAGAAAAAGAAATGCAGTTCCTCGGTTTCTACTGTCCATTCAAAGTTATCTGGATCTTCCGGTTACTTTCTGTTGTTTTCAAATCTTGTGTCACTGTAGCTAAGATGGCTCTTCTGTGCTTATTTTGTTATTCTGTAGGTCATCTGAATCTGAAAAATGCCACTTTGGTGGCCTTGAATATAGCATCCAGGTTCAGGAATTTAGTACTTGGTTGCCAAATTTTTGCAGTCTCAGTTCTGCATTAGATTTGTTCAACTGCGTTTTCATTGCCAGGTCAATCATTGGAGTGAAATCTGCTTATCATTTTGGTACGTTAATTTTTTTCCATGCAAGAAAAGTTGGAAAGAGATCCATTGTACCAGTAATCTGGACTAAGTTACTGTTTAGATTGCTTGGAAGCAAAGAGCAGCCTTTTACTTTGTAAAAGAATCAAAATTAGCTTATCTGATTTCATACGCAACAAGCTTCCTTTTTACTTTGTTGGATTCTGTAGGGTCAAGGATATCGCATCTCATCGTCGATTTTAATTAATTTGGTTGTTGAACCGTGAACAGCTCGATGTTCAGTCCTCATGTGTTGATATTAATTATTTGTTTTCAGGCGAAATATCCCGGGGAGAATGGAGAGAGGACTCCTGTTGCAGGGGCTGCAGCGGTTTGCAATCCATGGAGCTATTTTGGTTAGTGTTTTTGCTGAATAAAGTAACAATTCAAGTGATTTAATTTTTCAAGTGGAACTAATATCACGAGGGCTGAAGTTTCTTGTCGTCAGCTGGTAATTTAGTTTCCCATTCCGAAAGGAAAATGGCTATGCCAAACTTGGAAGAAGCAGTTGTCATGTGGCTTCCATTACCTTTTACCTTTACCTCTCCTTAATTTTTCGCATAAGCAGCATTTCACTCCTTCTCAACCAATGTTATGCTGCACAGAACATCCATCCTGTTTCCTGTAGCAATCAAGGGCAGATTCTGCACTGGAATAGTTGAAAGGCTAGCAGGAAGACATTCTTTCTTTTATTTCTATTCGCAGTACAGCATGATAGCTTCAGGAAAAAAAAAAAACATTTCACTTCTAATCTTGTTCTCAACTGCTCTATATTGATAAAATATTATTCTGTTGTGTATTCTTTTGCCCTTCATTCTGATGTCTTTCCTCCTTGTCCTGTTATTATTTATGGACCAAACCCAATGTTCTAGCAGTTGGGATTTCAAAGGCCAAGGATTCATCAAGCTTTATCTTTGGTTTCTTTTGGCATTAAAATTTGGTATTGTTTCATCCTACTAATTGTATAACTGTATGTCAATAATGTATGTTTCTATATCAAAATCAATAAATTAAGCTTAACTAAAACTTGTGCTTTTGAAATATGAAGATTCTGATATATTATTTTGGTATTATGAAATCTAGAGTCCATGTGAGCTCAGTTGTCAAAGGGATGGTGAGATTACATAAATGCCTGAAATGTGAAGAACAAAAGACGAAGAGGTAAGAACAAGGAAGCACTTGAAATGTCAGCACAAACAATTGCTTGAAATGCCAACAAATCTAAAAGAGGATAACTAATGACATATCATCAAATAGTACGGATCTAACATTGCAACCAAATTCACATGGTTTTCTAGAGGTCGATATCATTAGTATAAAATGCCCCACTTGCCTAGTTTGGTGGTCTTACTAGAGTATCAGATAGAGCTTTCTGTGCTTATATTCCTTGGTGAAAGATCAGCATAAGAGCCATTTGACATAGTGATTTCTTGATCTAATTATCATATTTTGCATCTTAGAGTGTAGCTTTCATGTTATTAACATGTTTTACTTTGCTCTTCATTTTCTACAGCTAAAGAATTATTTCTTCTGCATAACCTGAAAGCCGATAAATTTGAAAATAGCAGAAGTTTTCGCTTTAATATGGCATTTACATCATAAATTTGTGTATAATATTTCTCCTAATGCTTTCTGGGATCATTACAACTATGCAACCTGCCTTACTGGAAAATTTGAGGTGTTAGTAACTGACATTTGCATCTCTTCCTTCTCGCTCGCTTGTCTTCTAAGCATCCAAAAGTATCATATATTTTTCAGACTACTATGTTGGGGAATGTATGGGTGCCACGACTATGCATTAGTGCTCTGGATGATCCAATCTGCACCGGAGAAGCCATTCAATGGGATGAATGCAGGTGGATCCTCTTCTATGATACTGAAATAACTTGTGTCCTTAACAACCCACTTTCGTGTTAATCTGAGATTTGAATTTTCTCTTTTGACCATTTCAGACAGCAAACCCAAACATTGTGTTGGCTACACCACAGCATGGAGGGCATCTAGCATTCTTTAAAGGATTAGCGGCAACCAGCTAGTACTGGTACTTCTTACCTTTCTGGTAGTAGAACACTAGTCTCTAATCAATTCAACATTCAGATGATGTTTTGACTATAAATGTATATAATAGTTCATCTTCCTAGATTTACAAGTCTTGTCCTGATTTGGAGATGTCATTCTTTGGGGTAGACAGATGGATAGACCTTATATTTTAATGGGGTTAGCTGTGGCGTTTTTCTTAACTTTCCTTTGGTAACCCCCTGCAAATCTCTTCTAATTGGCAGGTGGTCAAGGGCTGTAGATGAATTTCTTGGTGTTCTACACTCTAGTCCATACATGCATGTACAGAAGGTGCAGTACTTTCTGTTAATTACTCCCACTCTTCTCATCAAACTGATAACAAATTATTATCAGATATGCGTTGGTGAATGTAAATCGTTGTTTTCGGACCTTGTCTAATTGTGGAAGGATATAATCTTCAAGGTTTTGTTCTCTTTTCTCCACTTTAATCAACATGCTAATGTTTCTGGAGGTAACGTTGTTTTCCTGTTAGAAAATTCTTAAATCATATTTTGCAACAGAAACGCATATCAATGTGGTTTCTCGCTTTCATTGCCATCAGAACAAATTGGCCACTGCTAGGATCAGCCCTTAATCTCATCTTTAGAAAGAAAGAGGTCAGGAAAAGTCATGCCCGCAGCTTAACAGGTCTGCTAAAATGTTCTTCAATAACTTTGTTTCTTCTTTTTTCTTGATTATAGGCTAACGAGAAGTATTTCACTTGTATTAACATATAATTTAATAATATTAATTCAAGATAATTAAGGAGATAGAGATATCTGTGTTTTGTCTTTATTCCTTCTATATTTACAGTTGTTTATTCATTCATTAAATGCTAACAACAACTACTTTTTAATAAATCCATCAATATATATATATATAAGGTCTTCTAAAATGTCTGTCATTACCTGCCGAACTGCACTATAGCAAAAGAAAAAGAAAATCAGGTGTCTCAATCTCTGAACTTAATTATTGCCGCCAATTTGGATAACCTCTAAGAGGAGATCGGGGTGTGTGTGTATGAAGCTTCAGACGGCATACAAGGTGACTTTTTTTTTTCCTGACCTTTGCTGGTCGATAGGCTTAGATTACGCCACCATGTGGGGCATATTTTGGTGTTTGCACTTGAAAATCGACACCATCTTTCATAAAAATTCTAAAAACTTCACTGTTCTTCGAGAGGAAGTTTTTGAGTTAATTTGGTGCATTTTCATTGAGGTTAGGCAATGATTAGATCACGGTCTTCTTCGAAGTGATATAGTTCTACGGGGACATTTAACT
>Ga0325402_1007024_pt1 | contig 10680 bp, 5 predicted proteins | sample PopdelMetagenome_22_FD_207212 | JGI IMG/M metagenome (GOLD analysis project Ga0325402, IMG submission 207212) | Populus deltoides microbial communities from Bellville, Georgia, United States - Xylem-PdKOR-R3 | ecosystem: Host-associated > Plants > Phyllosphere > Stem > Wood/Secondary xylem...
TTATGAAATTTTTACAGCAATTATGCTCTTTTTTTCTGTCTTTTTGGACATGGAAGCATGCTTTATAACCAATTGCTGCAGCCATGTAAATTTGGTATAATATCAACACGGGGAAAATATCATTCGATTTGTTTGTACTGCAGGATTTGAAATCTAGGCATTTATCTCACGAAATTAGGAAACCTTGTGAATCTCTATATATATATTATATACGTATGAAAACTATTTTCTAGCTCCAATGAGAGGAATCATTGAATAAATTTTAGAAGGAAATCAAAGCTTAAAATAAAAAGAAAAATATTAAAAATAAAAAGAAAATCAGCCAATATAAATCATTAATTAAACCGGAATGTTTTGGACATAAATTTATTTTTTTTTAGCTAAAAAAATTGTTTAGACTTGCATAAAATACCTCTGAGAAAGACTGTTAAGGTTCTAATAGTAATGGGCTGGATTAGACAAAGCATAGTCCGGCAAAAATAATTTTTCATAAGTCAATTAATTATAAATTCATAATTAAACAAAATCTTCCAACATAAATAGAGAGAGAGAGAGAGAGAGAGAGAGAGTCCTTGTTAAGGAAGAATGTTACCCATAATTAATCGGTGTTCTTCATGTCTACTTAAAAAACCTCTAAAAATCCTATGTTCTAAAAAGTTTTATAGCTAAAATGCAATATAAACAAGAAAATATTTCAATTTCTTCGAATAAATTTTTAAGTTTTTATTTATTTATCAGATGTTTCAAAAGTCAAGGGAAGCAAGCAGTCCATAGCAAGAGATTGGCCCAATTTAAGATCATGGACTGCTTTGGAGAAGGATAAAAAGAAGCTAGAAAGCCCATTGAGAACAAACCAAATAAGTCCAGTAACTACTCAGACAAGAAAAACGTAGGCCCAATGAACGGCAGCCCGTCATCTAACCTGGAAGACAACAGTTTTGTAAACGACATGTCATTAAGTTGCTCGACGACAATCTTGTCGGGGACTCCGATTGTCGAATAAAATCCCCGTTTGACCTTTCTCTCGATCAAATCTCCCTCGCTCTCTTCCCAAAATCATCAAAATAAAAACCCTAGAAATCCCAAAATCCTTAGTCACCTCATCTCCCAAAATGCACACAAAAAGCCATCAAATTTTCATCCGATCCCAAAATCCCCAATTCAAAACCCAAACCCTAACTCTGGACCCAACTCAAACCCTAACCCTCCACAATCTCAAGCTCTCTCTTTTACCCAACAACCAAAACCCCTCTTCTTTCTACTTCACCCTTAATGGAAAACCTTTAAAAGACTCCTCCGTTTTACCAAATCCCCAAATCACCCCCCTCTCCACGCTAATTTTACATACCCGGCTCTCTGGCGGCGGTGGCGATGGCGGTGCCACGGGGGCAGAGTCCAGGGACTGCTATCTCAACATGTATGCCGAAAAAAAGCCTGATAAAGTAGATCCACATGAGCAACGCCTATCGAAATGGCTTAATTGCTCACTTTCAAATGAGCCCTTGACGCAACCTTGCGTAATTGATCGCCTCGGTAATATGTTTAATAAGGAAGCTTTAGTTGAGGCTTTGATTGGTAAAAAGTTGCCTAAAGAGTTTGGTTATATAAAAGGTTTGAAAGATATGATTAACATACAGTTAGAGGTGGCTCCAGGTGAGGGGTTGGGTGATGCCCGATTTCAATGTCCAGTAACGGGGTTAGAGTTTAATGGGAAGTATAAGTTTTTTTCTTTAAAGAATTGTGGACATGTTTTGAGTGCTAAGGCATTGAAGGAGGTGAAGTCGTCAGCATGTTTGGTTTGTTATAAGGAGTTTGAGGAGTGTGATAAGATTGTGATAAATGGGAGTGAAGAAGAGGTGGAGGTTTTAAGGGAGAGAATGGAGGGGGATAGATTGAAGGTGAAGGTGAAGGAGAAGAAAAGGAAGGTGAAGAATGGGGAAGTGGAGGATAATGGGGAGGAGTTTGCAGGTCATGGCGTGGTGTCTTCGCGGTTGAGTGGTCAGAAGCATGGGATTGTTGATGTTAAGGGAGTGGATAAGGTGGCTGGGAAAGTGAAAGGAAATGGGAAGGTTGAGAATGTGAAAGGGGTTAGTAATGGTGGTTCGAAGCGGTTTAAGGCGGCAGATATGGTACCAGCTAATGCCACTAAGGAGGTATATGCATCCATATTTACTTCATCACAGAAGAAAAAATTCAAGGAGACATATAGTTGCAGATCCCTTCCGCTTGGTAGGAACTAGCTGTTGAATGTGTATGAGGGCATAGGGCCTCCTTTATGAGGTGATTCTTTGTTCTTCCTAATTAATTTGCTTACAGTTCATTGTTGTGAACATGAAGTATTGATATGTTGACTGGTATTTTCTTGTATTTACCTTGATTGTTTGATTTTAAATCAAACTTGCTCTGTACATTGTGTTTTTCATTATAATGTGTTACATAACACAAGTGTTGCTGGCAGATTTCTGTTCATGGTTTGTAGTTTATTGATGATCCGGATGTATTAAGTTCAATAGTGATACCGTTACTGGGCTGAAATTTACTATGGTCATTGTTGCAACCTACAAAAGGTTGGTTAATAGACTATTGATATGTTGGGACTAATATACCCTTGTATTCACTTGATTGCATGCCCCCAAATCAAAATTTCTATTCATGTTCTATTTTTTATCATTAAGTGTTGCACTACCTGTTTTTACAAGTGCTGTTGGTAGATCCCTAGCTATTATGATTTCATTAGTTCTTTTTATTTCTGAGTTCAGAGAGTTAAAATCAGTTACATAGATTCAGATGGTAGCAACGATAGAAAGTTGGATTAATAAAACATTTACCAAGTCAACATTAAAACATTGAGCAAGACTTCTGTAATTTTTATCTTACTTTGCCTTTATAATTATGTTTAATAATAGTGAACTCTTTTGTTTGAGATGAAGAGCATCAAGTCAATAGACAAATAAGGGCAATCAAAGAGAATGGATCGCATTGAACCTCCATCTTGCTTGGCCTTGATCTCATGACTGAGATCACCCTTGACTGATCTACTGCCATTGGAAAGTTAGCTGCCTATATGCCTATGTACGAAACAACTGGAACCGCTCCTTATCAGTCGCTCCTCGGTGTCTTTGTTCGTTCCTTGTTCTTGCAGTGTGCTACCTTTTCTTCTTGATCAGCCAGGATATAAAATAATTTTGTTAGATTAACTTTGGCAGAAATATATTAATTTAAAGTGCCAGTTTCTTAAAACTGGATGATAAATTCGAGCTTCACTTTTTCAACATGTAGTTATTTGGGAAGAGTTATTCAATGTTTCCTTATACACCTTCCTTATTCGGACATTCATGTGGGGTTCATGGATTGCTTTTATAATTGGGCTTTACTTGAATGTGATAATATTGTTTGTGCCTAGTTGTCTTTGTGTGCTCTTATGCTGGCATCCTAAACTTCCCCCATAAAATAGCCTGCTTTCGTTGGAAATTCATCCAAATCATGGTTGCTTAGGCGACACCTCTGAGCTACTGATTGTGCCTTCCTTTCCTGTAGTTCAAATATTTTGCAAGCTTTCATTTCTGTCTCTTATAGGGTTTAGTTTTGCACAAAACTAGGAGTTTATTCTGATCAGGTTTGAGGGTTTTGTAAATTCTAAGGGAGGTAAAAGCTCTGTGGAGATGTATAATTCTTTTGCCAATGATTTGGCATGTGTGGTGTGAGAGCAACTCTAGAATATTTCAGGACAAGCAGCTGGCATTTTTTTCTGGCTTCTTGTGGTGTTTTGCCACAGCTGTTTCTAGAGATGTCTCTTGAGCAGATGCGCTAAGCGATTGAAAAGCTCTGTAGCTTTGTACCCTTCCTTCCTCAATAAAATTTCATCTTTTACCATCGCCCTCCCATAAAATTAAAGGTCAAAGATCAGTTTCTTATGGGGGAGATGATGCCTTTGGGAGAGTAAGTTATGGTTTGTAACGTATTGAGTATCTGGGATAAGTTTGGTAGTGATAATTTTGATGGGCTGAAGTCTGCCAAGGATGGGTATGGCAAGGCTTTTTAGGCTGGTGCAGACTAGTTTGGGAGGGACTTGATATTAACATTCTGACATCATAAAAACTGTATGATTTGAAATATATCTGGTAAACTGTAGTTTAAATGAAATGCCTCAAGGCAAAGTTAAAAAGAAAAGAAACAAGAAGTGAGAGCACAGCTATCTGTGTGGGTGGATTACGAACCTATTATTAGTACAGTATGGTAACCAGATAGTTCTAGATTTTTTGACCTCAAGTAGTTAAACGCCCTAGTTCCTTTTCCCTCCAACTATGTTAATATTATGTAGTTTTAAGTTTTAACATATTTCTAGTCGAAACCTTCTTAGGATTCATCTGCCACTTGAAGAAATTATGGTTGTGAGTTCACTCTCTTCTTGTGTTTTTGTCTTGCATTGAAATTTCGTTTTATGTTGAGAGTGACCTTGTGCGAACACTTGATGCCTTTTAGCGAGGAAGGAGAGTATGCCCCAAGCACACTTGAACCTCTTCATTCGAGGTCATAACCCGGTAACTTATTGTAATTAGGGAGAGAATGCTGTGCCACAAATGGGATTTGCTGCAGTTTTTGAAATCTGCTTCTCTCCCAAATTGTCCATTCGAGAGGTAGCTTCATCATTACCCATTAGTAGAATTGCAAAGTGAAGATAAAATAAAACATGTTTCACATTAAAATAGAAAAAATAAAGGGTGAAGAAAGGTAGTGTTTCCTGCTTTCATTGAGAGTCGAACTCAAGACCTCCCGCTTACTAAACGGGTGCTCTAACCAACTGAGCTATGAAAGCTTGCTTGCATCCATTTCTCGGTTGGAAATTAAAAGCAAAGGACATAATATGGTAATAATTTCACTCACCGTTCCCTGTTATCAAAGATGATTTTGGAGTTGGGAGTCTGTTCTCAAAAACATATTGCAATGCAATTTTAGTTATCCATAATTAAAGGACCATATTATTATTATTATTAAATCTAATTGATCGTTAATTTTGGATACTGATTTATATTAATAACTTTGAATACAACCGTTTGGAAACATGTTTGTTTTCAAAGTACTTTTGATATATTTAAATAGTTTTAATATACTGATATTAAAAATAAATAAAAAGTAATATTTTTACTCAGTGCAGCCAGAGCATGAAACATATTATCAAGTGTGATTTTTCCTTGGAGGCAAAATCCCAGAGTGGTATCTGCAATGCTAATAATTATGCTTGATCATTGACTGCAAAGGATCCTGAATCCCTTGTAACAAAAGATTTGGCTCTGCATCCCAAAGCTTTCTTTAAGGCTGTTTATCTGGAAGAAGATAAAAGTATTTGCAAGCCATTTTGTAAAGTCAACCATTGCTACTGGCTACAACCGGTTGCTTTATCTTTTGACTTCCTCAATAAACATATCCTTCATACTGCGATTGTCCCATTACCTGATTACCATATTCTGCAGTTTAAGATCAAGTGAAACTGAGGTTATTTGTGATTTTCGTTTCTTTTTTCTTGGGATTTTGTTATTTACTTTCGTATGATTTCTAGATCGGTAATGGTTGCTATTTAATTTATCTGCAACCGGATTTCTGCTGTGTTTTCTTTTCTTTTTAGATGAAGATCCAGAATTTGCTTTTGTTTCTTTTGGCCCTGTTAGAGTTTTTCATGATCGCTAGCTTCGCACTTCCTGATGAAGACGTGTACCGTACATTGAGTGATCCTTTGGTTACTTTCACTTACAGCAGATTATCTGAAGTTGAAAAGCAGTGCCGCTCTCTCCTGTCGTCAGCTTCTGAACTGAAAACTGATGAAGACACAAAGTTTAGACTTATGGGAGGGCTCTCTTTCAGCAACGGAGATTGGGAGCAGAAAACTGGTGGGGTGCCATTGATGCCATTTTTTGACAGTGGCTTGCCAACCAGCTCTACTTCTCTCCCCACTGCCTTGAATTTGGTGTCTTTTGAAGTCAAAGATGTTAGCCAGGTCCAGCATTTTCAAAACACGGTTAGTGTTGGAGGATATTTGGTAATCGGCATATCCAGAGAGAGCTCGTTTGTTCATGGTTTTAACCCCGCGCCAAATTTCATTAGACCTGGTACATCTGCCCTTACATTTGCCTTTGAGGGGCTTTATACCGAGAATGAACAGAATGGAGGGGAACGCAACTTGTGTTTGCTGGGAAAGTCAACAGTCACTAGCGGCATCGGGATTTATGTTCCTTCAGATTTCGCGAATCGCTTTGGTCTAGAAACTGATCAAATCTCACTTGTCCTTCGCTATCCTATGACCTTCACTCTGCGAAATAGAGAAATCCATGGAGAAATGCAAAGCTTAAATGAAAAGGCAAGTCCTAAGTACTTTGATACAGTATACATATCCTCTCAGTTGGGCCATCAATCGATGTATCAATTTAGCTCAACGGTGCAGGCGTCACCAACTTGTGAGCCATATCCATATTTTCATGATGTGGTGATGGAAGATGGAGTCCAAAAGTTTACTTGGTCAGAGTTCTGTACTATTCTCGATCAGGTTTCGTGGGAAGCTCTCGGTGTTTTTCCAGATTATAAACTTGGTGGAAGTTATGTAGAGGACAGAAAATTGACATCCGTCTTATTTGGGAAGGACATTGGGGACATGAATTTGAGTTACAAACATACCAAGCTTATATTGCAACATGTCCAATGCAGTCAATCAACTTCAAATGACAGTCATGGTGCAGAAGTTTCAGCGGTGCTGAGAGTAATTCCTGCAGAAATGGATCCAAATTTAGCACGAACATTGACCGGTCTTTCAGGCTTGGTTTTCAATGCTGAGGGGAGGTGGAATCCTTCAAGCGGGAAACTTTGCATGCTTGGTTGTCGTACTGGAGATGATTCAGAACTCAAAAGCTGCACTTTACGGATATGACTCTATTTTCCTCGAGCATTGTCGATCAAGCAGAGGAGTTTAGTGTTCGGAAGCATATCTAACATAAGAGATGGAGTAAGCTCAAACTATCATCTTCTTTTTGATTTAGTGATGCAACCTTCATATTTGAGGAACCCATTCTATTCGTATAATACCCGTTACTTGTCATACAATTACTCAAAGCTTAGTCTGGCTAGTTCCTTTAAAAAGCGAGCTCAGCGTTTCACTACCCTCAGCCATTCTCTGTCGAGGTATCCCGCTCTAAAAGGAGCAGAATCACGAGCTCAGCTTGATTCTCTCTCCTATGAGCTCCTCGTTGATGGCTGCATTGCCCCTGATCAGCTACCTGATGGTCTTGGGACACGTATCTCCATTCGTTTGGAGGTACTTTCGCTAGGTCCACTAATTGGACACTTCCACGAAGATGGTTCAAGGGAGGTTGCAGTCAATACAACAGCTAATGTCACCCTTCACCAACAGACAGCTTCTGAATGTCTCAACACATCTTATTTTCAGAGAATTGAAAGAAGAAACTCGGGAATTTACCATGATATCTTACAGGAATATCTCACAGGTGTTCTTGGAAGGTATATATGATCCAGTTATTGGAGAGACGCATCTTATTGGCTGCAGAAAGGTTGCAGTCGGAGGCACTGGTGTAGAACGGGGCCTAGATTGTTTGATTGAAGTTGAAATTCAGTATATCCCTCTGAAAACATGGAACATACCAAAATCACCATCACTAGCCAAAGGGGTCGAGATGATCCCCTATATTTCTCATCCCTAAATGTTGAGAGAGAACAGAGAAAGTCATCGAAAACATAAGAGAAAAGGAGGTCGATCAAGCACATTCTAGTCATGAAAGAAGATCAATATTTGTATCAATCCGCTTATAATGGAGAGAGGAGTTCCAAGGAGCTGGCTTGGATTCTTTGTCTTGTTGAAAAAAAGTAAATCAGAGCTAAAAAAAGGTTTTTTATTGTCTAATTTGGGGGTTTTCTACTAATTAAATAGAGTTTTTTTGGTTAGAGGGTGTTTAATAGGGTTCATATCATGTATTTTTAGGTGTTGTCAAGTCAAAAAAGATTGAAGAAAAATTGGTTTTAGGGTCTCAAAACTTCGATCATGATTTTCTATTCATCGTAATATATACTAAAATGCATTAGTATTTTATTGTGAACTGCACAATTTATTGTGAACTGCACAATGCAATTCACAGTAAAAAAATACTAAGATGTTTTTTTTTTTGCGTTTTGTTTTTTTTATGAATATTTTTTTGTTAAATTTTTTTCTATTTAGTTATTAAAATTTCATTGCACGGATTCTGAATTTGATGGGTTAATTATAACATATACTAAAAATGCTCAGTCTTTTATTGTGGACTGCCAGTCCACAGTAAAAAAAGCTGAGCTTTTTTTTTGCGTTTTGTTTTTTTTATTAAAGCTGTTTTTTTTCTTTGTTTTTTTAAAGCTGTTTTTTTTCTTTTATTTGTTTTTTATAATGAATATTTTTTTGTTTAATTTTTTTTTTAATGTTAAATTTTTTTTATTTAGTTATTAAACTTTCATGGCACGGATTCCAGGTTTGACGGGTTAACCTGAATTTTTTTCTGGTTTTTTTAATTAATTTTTTTGTTTAATTTAGTTTGTTAATATTAAATTTTTTTCTATTTAGTTATTGAACTTTCATGACATGGATTCCGGGTTTGACGGGTTAACCCAGCTAATTTTGGGTTAACCCGTAAATGTTTTTTTCCTATTCAGTTATCAAACTTTCATAACACGAATTTCAGGTTTGACGGGTTAATCTGGTTTGAAGGGTTAGTTAATTCTGATTTTTTTTCTTTTTCTTCATTAATTTTTTTCTTCATTTAGGCTTTTTTTTCCTTTTAAAATAATCTTTTTTTGTTTAGTATTTTTTTTGCTTTTTTTTCTTTTTAATTATTTTTTTAAATTTAGTGTGTTAATATTAAATTTTTTTCTATATAGTTATCAAACTTTTATTTGCTGCTAAGAATTGCTTGTTTACAACTAAAAGCAACATGTCGTTTGCCTAGTTGAGAAACATGTCATCTGATCTTCTATAATAAAAAAACTAGAAAGGATGAGAAATAAAAGCCAACATGCATGCCCTAGCATTCTAGACCCAAGTTTATCTGGGCTTTTTATTTTGGGCTAGGCACAGCTTGTTTTCACAAAGCCTGGAGCACCTAATCTTTTTTTAAACAAATCTTAACCTTTTTTATTTTAATTTTAGAATAAAATTATCTTTCAATAAATTTATTGAAATGATAATAATAATAATAATAATAATAAAACTAAAAATGAAATGGAAGTCATTATACATTTACTGTTCATTGGAATAGTGAATTGATAAAATTATCATTGACCTAATAAAAACTTTGAACTAGATATTAGAGGCAAAGTGTTATTTTCATCATGATACAATTGTCTTTAATAATTTATGTAGGGTTAGATTAATCATTTTATTTTTTTCACTTTAAAGACAAAATTAACATAACTCACTCACAAATATTTTTTATCCTTTTACATTGGTTTTATTGTTATTTTAAAGGTTCCTCAAGATATTACTGTAATTGATCATATATTAAATACTATTAAAAAAACATGTTGGTGCATGCATGGCATGCGTCAGTGAATGGATAGCCCCTACGCCCTTTTAGAGATACGTGTGGGGTCATTCGACCACCAAACATTGTCTTCCGCGATGACGTTTGAAAGGTCTTGATGTCTCTTACCTAATGGGACGGCGTGTGCAACGAACGCATCTCTAGTTTGGCATCTCAACCATTTCTTTTTTTTTCTTTTTTCTCTTTCTGCTCGTCGAATCTAGGTCTATCCTCTTCAAAAATCTAAACCAACCCCTGCAATTTATTTATCCTTCACATTTGGTCCTTATCCTTTTGATTACTTTTTTTTTATTTTCAATAATCTATAAAATTACAAACATTTCTCAATTTCACCCCTACCATTTTTAATCTATAAATAATTTATCAAATCACAAATGTTTTTCAATTGCACCCCTACTATTTTTTTTAATCTTTCAAATTTGATCTTCTTTCTTTTGATTGTTATTTGTTTTGTTTGGGATCATTTTTTAGATTTTTTTTTATAATTTCATCATCCTTAGGTTTTTTTCTATTAAATTTGTTCTTTATTCTTTTTATTGCTATCTTTTTTGTTTTGACAAGTTTTTTATATTGATAATTTTTTTCACGATTTCATCCTTTAAAATTAAAGTGGTTGACAATTTAGCTTCTTGATTGAATTTGAGTCCAAGATTTTATGGATTGCGAGTTTTAAAGATTAGATTAGATTTAAAAGATTTACCAATTTTTGCTTGGGTTTTTTTTAAGCTCATGTTTTTTTATCATTATTTTAGAGTTTTGCTTTGTTATTTTTTATGTTTTGCCTTTAATGGGGTTAGTCTAGAGTTCATGATCAGAGTCACCAGTTTCAAAAGTTAACAAGAGTTTACTTTTGTTTTTTTAAAATTGATTTATTTCAATTTTATCCTTTAACATTTAATTTATTGTTAATTTGTCTTCGTACTTTTTTTTCATTTCTTTTCTATTGGTTTATCTCGATCATGTGCTCGTGGTCATAGGGTTAACCCAAGTTGATTTATATTTTTTTATGTTGCCTTTTTTTAATTAATTTTTTTTTCGATTTCTTCCTTCTACATTAGGTTGTTCGATAATTGTGTTTCATGATTTTATTTAATTTGCTTTTGAAAGAGGTTAG
>Ga0325402_1007025_pt1 | contig 10680 bp, 10 predicted proteins | sample PopdelMetagenome_22_FD_207212 | JGI IMG/M metagenome (GOLD analysis project Ga0325402, IMG submission 207212) | Populus deltoides microbial communities from Bellville, Georgia, United States - Xylem-PdKOR-R3 | ecosystem: Host-associated > Plants > Phyllosphere > Stem > Wood/Secondary xylem...
AAAAAAAACAGAAAAGTAGAAAAAGTAGAAAAAATAAAAAATGTGCATGCATAAATAAAAATAATATAAATTTATTGGTTTATTCACTGACGCGAGAGTCGGGAATAAAAATACCGGTTTAAATTTATATTATTTTTATTCATTGTATTTTATTTTATTTAGCTAGAAAATAAAAAAAATATCTGCATGCGTAAAAAATAAATTTTTTTTTTGTGAATATTTACTGGCGCCAGAGTCAAGAATATTATAAGTAAATTATCACAGTATAAACTAATAAACATTTAGCAATTTAAGACAAAACCAGCAATGCAGTTTGCCTCAAGCAGAACGTTTAAGGGGTGATAATATCTTCCCTTTTACGTAATCAATCCCAAGCCATAGAATCTCTGATGACCAGTTAGGGTTCCTAGTGACCATAATACTAGGTGGCGACTCCTTAAACAAGATATTTTCTCCTAAAAGAATCAGATGTCAGAAATCTGTTTTTTTTCTATAATTTTAAAAAAAAATTAAAACCACCGTGATGTCGGGTGCGACAAGAAAAACCAATAGGCAGAAATTAAACACTAAACTAAACCTACCTTAAAATGTCTTGTAAGGCAAGCGGTCTCCCAACTTTTCTTTCAATAATTACAATTAATCATGATGCTTGCTTAAAATGCAAGCCTCGATAATAACAATCCTGTCATGTAGCATTAGACAAATTAAGCTGCAAATGGAGGACTTTTCTATGCGTCGGTCACTTACTTTCCTTTAATTCCCTCTGCCCTTTAGCCTTTGTGGTTCATAAATTATTATTGTTTCAGTCTTTAATTATTACTTACCATAAGCAACAATATCAATGATAAATATAAATTACTCTAGCACCACCTCATGCCCAAGGCATCAAACATCATAGGAGGTTTCTGTCCTGCCAAATGCGAGGACAGTCAACTACAAGGCATACCATTGTCAAACTAACTTAATTTAGCTTTCCTCTGACAGCCTTAATTTCTTAGATTTTCTAGTTAGAACACTTCTATTCTTATGGTAGTGTTTGGTTAGAATAAAAAAAGACGGGGATAGTGAAGAAATATCTTGGGACATTAACGAACGAGCGCGGTGTGGAGGCTGGATGGATTATAAAAAACATGAAAATGGTACAATAATGCTAGAATACCCATCACCTGCAGCCATAACTAGAATAGGTGATGAGCAATGATAATGCACCTAGACATTTCAACAACGCTTCAGGATTTAAAACCATAATTAAGACAGTACTAGCCCACTTGCCTGCCACTAAAAGGCGTCTAACATGAAATGCAGCTTAGATAAATCGTAAAGCCCTGTCCAGCATATATTCCTTGTTGCATTAGCAGAAGATAGGCATTGCAGACTGAAGAGATCAGATAGATTGCGTCTAATTTCCCCACTAACAGAAGCACGAGGCAAATGGACATGACACTCAATGGAGGAATTCAAAACCCGTCGTCAAGCGAGAGACAAAAGCCTAATGCATTAAGGAGTGACTTCTACTTTTTCTAAGAAAGGAATTTTTTTGAAGAGCTCCTATCTTTTGTGTTTGCTCTTTGTGTATATTGTTTCCCTTGAAAAGCCAAAACCTACAGTCGTTGCAGCATGCACTCTGGCTATTCTTTTTCCCTGTTAAGAGAATCGATAATTTAAAGGTGAAAGTGATGGGCTCCATAGATTAAAATTTATGTACTTGTTGCAAAGAGACATGTAATTGACATATAGAAATGATCCCATGCTAGGTCTTGTCACCCTAATCTAGCTAACAAAAGGATCAAATGTCATGCATGACTCATGAATACTTAGTTAATGAAATGCCCTTCAAGGGTTAGTATCAAAATTATTATATGATATCATTGTTGCAACCATCGGTACCTTGTTGCGATATTGAACCATGCAAGCATTTTTTTTAATCGAGAAATTAAAAGCAGTTTCCTGTTGTGCAAGGCTAGATACCAAACCCAGCTGCTAGTAGAATGGAGGAGATAAGCATAGGAGTAGTATTTATTGGCGGTCCTTAACAAAGCCTTTTTCATTCCCAGAAATCCAAGAAAGGTGTCCACTGTGCTTTAGGCCTAGCTAGCAGTGAGCTTGACAGATGAATATGTGTCCTTTCCATACTCTCTCCCAGCCATCAAATTTGCTTTCGCGATCATCTTTTTATTTTAGAGGGGGAAAGTAAAGAGTCGACTCTCATAAACGAAAGGCAAAAGAACCTATCGCCTTGGTCCCAGATGCACGAAGGCCCAGTGTGCCTCTGATTGTTTATTTAACATTTTTAAACACGCATGTCTATTTGTCCATTTCTACTTCAACTATATATTTACAGACAAAAGACGATGAGGAATCAAATTCATGGCTTATTTATAAAACATGCTTGACAACAAAGATGCGCACTCTCATCCCTCTTGACCATTATAGTAGTATTGCCTTTTCTTCCTCCCAGTGATCATGCTAGTGTCCCTTGAAAAATCTCGGAAGAATCACACGCAAAGTCTGCAGAGATGTCATGAAATCAATGGGTGATACATTTGTTAATCACGAAAATCGATATGAGAAACCGACATCAAACTTCATGGATGGTCGGTCGGTTAGTAGATATTGTTGTTGACACGCTATTGTCCTACCTGATTAAACATTTCCATGAACATACAACTTACCGTCTATTTGTGATGAGAAGATGTCGAGGTTTCTCAACCCAGGCAAGCTGCAACCGGTGCTTTTTGACATTTACCGAAAGGGTCATAATCTGAAGTTAGCCAAGCTCTTGAGGAAAATTATGGCCGACCATCAAAAATAAATAAGATAGAACAAACTATTATAAATCCCCGTTGCTATACATCGAAAACATGGTGATTCTTTTCATCCCTGAAAAAATACCGTTGGGGATGGTTAATGCACCTCGTCTCAAACAATGTGATGAGGAAGGAACAAAAGGATCTGCCAGTTGTTTTCTGTGTTCAATGAATCAGGTAAGCGTAACTAGCTGCTGATCTGAATTCACATGGTAACACCCATTCTCGATGCATTGCTTCAGGTAGATGATCAGAACAATTTAGATTCCACTATTTCACAACATTCCACAGCAAGATTAACAATCCATAAACAGAAGTGATTACCAAAATGGAATTACCAAACGGTGTTCTTATTCATACATATCAAAACTTCACACTTGCTTCACAAAAAGAATCAGAGGGAAAACTGGTAAATGATGAAACTTAAGATTTTACCATGGTTTCATGATAAATGAACATTCTGTATTTCAATGCGAAGTGTTCTAAGTTTTTTCTCAACATTTGATAGTTCTTCTTGAAGATCTAAAAGTTTGTCCAGTCTTTCTTGTGCTGCATCTTGATAAGGCTTGCCAATAGTTTTTACAAAGTTTTCCAAATTTCCAACAGTTTCCATGAGATCATTCTGCATAGCCTCTTCAACTTCACGTGCAAGGCCATCTGCAATCTTATTTACCTTGTCTACAATCGCTTGCCTACGGACTGGGAAAGTGGAAATTGCTATGAACCTATTATAAAGCAAAGATTCAATCAGATATTGAATACCTTATTGCATGTTTGAAATGTGGAACGATATTAAAAAATATCATTAGAGGAAACAAGAACTGCATGCTGATAACTTGATATGGATCAGAATACAAGGATTCATGCAGACAAGTGCAGAGTGAAAATACGAGCAACTAGCCATTTCAAAATTTAGGGGAATAACCCAGAAAATATGTCATGCTGGAATGATGTCTTCATAGAATTTTAGGATATCAATCATGCAAATATTGCACAAACTGAAAAATATTTGCAAATACACTTCAGCGATAAAACAACAAAACAGAAAGAAATGCAGGCAGAAAAATTACCCTCCAGCAGAACAAAGGCCGAGAGCAAGAAGATCTTCTAATGTAGTAGGCAGTACTGATGTCAGAAGTGAGGCAGATAAACCAGCAGCTCCTAATCCGCCAAAAGTCCCCAAGAACTATGACCAAAGAGAAAACATTTGACTTCAGGCGCAATGACTCACAAATTGACTAAAATGAAAACGGAACTGATTGGACAAAAAGTCTCAGTGCACCCAAGACGAAAGTTATGAGGAATCTCGTTGAAATAGCATAAAAGTGCTGATACTTCAGTTTACAAAAGAATTAAAGGCAGAACCACTTTCTATATGCCTTTTTACCTTCTATTTATTTTTCTTTTTCGATTACATGCCTCAGACTTTTATACTATAAAACAATACACATAATGCCACCAGAAATTAACTGTGGCTATAAGGTGTCATTCTGAAATTGCTTCCAGATAATTTTGTTATTTTGTCCAAGGTTCCACTGATGCCACCAGAAATTACTCAGGTTACAATGTCTCATTCATAAATTCCTTGCAGACAATTTTGTTATTTTGTGCAATACTCCACCTTTGTTAAAATCCAAAAATACACCAGTGCACACCAGATTCTGCACTCATGCAAAATAAGTTATAGAGAATGGAAAAAATCAGGTGTTATCAATCTCTCATAACACTATGTTTGTTAGTGGGAAATTTGTTTATGGTTAAACAAAATATATATTTAAACCAATATGATCATGAATCTTCATAAGCATTCTACTGTATATATGTCTTGACAAAGACTATATCAGACTGGTTAACTGTTATTGATGCCAGCTTTTGCTCAAACAAGGTAACAAAATTTTCTGACAGCAATTTTAAGAGAATTTGGCACATGGCCACAGAAAATTAGAACTCACCGCTTCACGTATTTGCTTTTCAAATAGCTTGGAAGTGGCCCCGGCACTGAGATTCTCTATCACTCTAATGCTGAGGTCAACGTTTTTCGCCAAATCATGGGTCTCTAAACGTATCTGGGAGGTTGGATGGGTAATTGAAGTCCATCGTTTTTCAAATTGTTCTTTGTATAGTTTTCCTCCATTAGCACTATTTGATTGTAACCATTTCAGGTATTCTCCAAGCAATTTCTGTATGCCAAAATAAAAATAACAAGAAACAGCAAAATGAGCGACCAAAGCCAAAGAACTCTAAAGATATGCAGTCACCAAGGTACCGAGGAAATATTAGTGGAAAGAAAGGTTTTAGTGGATCTTAAAAAAAAAGCACTAAGATGTGCAAATTACACACTTGACAATATACAGCATAGCACAAGTATAAAGCATCATCAACACAGTTCCTAAAAAGGTAAGAACCATTAACTCACTTGTGCATCTGTAAGTGCAGGACCAATTATATCATTTTGAATCTTTAAGGTGGCTGGCATTGTAGCAGACTTTTCCCCTCTGAATATATATGAAGCAACAAGATCAAGATTTGATAATTGTAGGGTCGATTCTATGAGCTCCAAAACACGAGATTTTGTGGCATCAATCTGCAATTTCATCCATCAGCACAGCAAATAAACTGACATCATTCGTGAAAAATTACCACTAATTTACATCTAATTCATTACTGTGAGCTGGTCTGTGAGTGGTTGTACACATCTTCTCTGGAAAACTTACCAGTGACATAGTTTTTCTTCTCCAAGAGATGCTCTCATTTTCCATCTTTATTGCATACTCTTTCACACTATCAATCAGTTCTGTTGCGGAGGTTAGATCCTGCTTGGCTAATTGGCTATCTTGTTTCACAAGAGTTTCGCAGGCAGAAAGTAGACGTTCAGCAATTGCAATTGGGGTTTCAAGTTTAAGCCTTATTCTTTCCATTCCTGTGGTTGTTGAGGCATCTAAAAAACTATACAAGAACTGTTCAAGTTCATAGAATCTAGAGATTTTCAAATGAGATTTTGAAACTGATAATTCTGTGTAATCTTTTCCAAGGTCAGAAGAAGCTGACAGTTTTGCTTCAAGAGCAGACCGAGCAGAGATAGGATATAATATCACATCATTGGTTTTCAGCAATTTCCTTGTATTCTCCTTAATGAACAACATAGCTTCCTCGAGCTACATAAAATCACAGAAACAAAAGTAGACTCTTGTAAGTAGCTTGGATATTGCAAACTAGGAGACACCAACAAATAACATGGAAAAAAGTTTATAACTTACCTCACTGGAATTCCTGTAGAGGTCAGATTTATTTAACACAAAAACAACTTTCTTCTTCCACTGTTGAGTATAACGAAGAAAAGAAACCTGGAAATAATATCAGGAGTGAGACCAAAATTACTTCAGGAAACAGCAAATCACTGGCTGAGATACTTTAACCACTAAGAAAATAAATTTGATATAATGCTGGAATTCTTCTAGTCCAAAGTGAGGGCCTCCCAAAACCATATCTTATAGTCATATCATCATATGCATGTGCCAATGGTGGAGCAATTTCTTTGGATTTATATTGCTCCAGGTCACATCTATGCTAGGAATTTTCTCTGCAAAATTCACTTTCAAAATCAATGGAGGTACCTTCAACTAAACCTCAATCTTATTTGGACGGCATCAAGAAGTCAAAGAAGCTTTAACGCATTTCTTACTTGCATTTCCCTAGACAGTTAAGTATAAAATGTAACAGTCAAGGCTAAAATCCATGGGCCAGGGCATTCAAATCCACTGTGTTTCAGAACTATAAAACATTATAGATTGCTATGTCACATTCACAATCATGCATACCTCACTTTCAGTTAATGGCCTGTCAGCGGAAATAACAAAAAGAAGCAAATCTGCACGAGGCACAAATTCTTCAGTAAGACGCTGTTGCCTTTGGAGAATGACATTAGTCCCTGGTGTGTCAACAATATTCATCTGTTTAAGAAGAAAAGAATAATAAAATGCATTAGTTACAGCATCCAAAGGAGCTATAGGCTATAGCATGAAGTGGATTTTTTATAAAAAAAACTCATGAAATGGAATATTATTATGATGTAACTACTCTAGATTGGAATATTATTCTATTTTAAGAAATCACAAACTTTATAAAACAGAGTGAATGAACTAACAAAGATGTAGGATTGAATGCTTTTGACTTCTCTAGGTTCCCTCTTACTGTCCAGTGCACGAACTTTTCCTTCCGCTATCAATGTTAAATGCATCTGGGTTTACTCTTCCATGCAGAATGTGGTTATTTCTTTATGGCACATTCAGCAAATGGACTAGATCATATGACGTTCCCTGTCTCCAAAATTCTCCTGTGACTCTAATACCTATATTTTGAAGATTATTAAGCTTCTTTTTATGGCTTTTAACATTCCAAGAATTTGTAACTTATTCAGTCCCATCTAGGAAAAATACCGTGGTGTGGCATCCTTACCAGGGAAAACTAACCATTAACTTTGACTCACATTTAAGGGGAGGAAATGTGAATTGCATACTAATCAAACCTAAGAGTACGATGAGCCTGAATGGGTTCCCTGAATCACTCCCACTGTTTAATTGGTGCATGGAGCCCACCAATCAATGGTGGGAGTGATTCAGGGAAAACATTTGGGTTCCAACTTTTGGGGCTTTTAGCATTACTCCAAGTCAAATTGTTATGGAAAGTGCAATTAGGCATAAAACAAAATATCAAGTTGTAGAAAGAAACCTACATATGCAAGTGGCAGAAACTGCACTATGTAGACTTCTTATGAGATTAAGCACGTCCAAAAAAGTTGCATTAAAAAGTGTATTGTAGCTGAATGTTAGCTAAACTGACTACAAACACAAACATTTCATATGCAGAAAATACCTGGAACCTTGCAATCTAATATAAACAAGATGATTCAAGTAGACATTTATATAGAACATCTCAGAACTGAATTCAAGAGTACACATGAGACGAGAGATGAAATGACTTACTTCTTTAAGAATTGGAGCTGGAAGGTAGCATATATATTGACCATCTGGATGCCTTTCACAACGTTGTTGCTCTTCAGAATCACTCTTAGAGTAGCGTAAGAAAGTGATCTCATTTGTTGTAGGAACAACACCCTCATTAAGGTATCTTTTTCCAAGAAGTGCATTAATAACAGTTGATTTCCCAGAGTTAAACTCACCCTGGATGATACCAATAAAGACAAACAGTCAAGGAAGAACAAAAGCCTTTGGCAGCATGTTCATACAGAATGGCACAAACAACCAACCAATCTCAATATGAATCAGTGTTCTTTTCATGATAACAAACTTATCGTTTGTAGCAGGAAAAGATTTAAAAAAAATTAAAAAAAACACAGAAAAATCAAGGGAAGCAAAAGTGAAGAATGTCAATACCAATGCCTTTCTCTGGAAGGGTATTAGTGCATCATTTGCACTTACTAATGCTAAGTCCAACCACGATAGGACTTTGAGAATATGGTTGCAGTTGCTTTTCAAAGTACTTTTTACTTGGAATCGTATCAAAATGATGTTTTTTTATTTTTTAAAAATCATTTTTGATATCAGCGCATCAAAATAATTTGAAAATACTAAAAAAATATTAATTTAAAGCAAAGAAAAAAATTTTAAAAAAAATTAAATTTTTTCAATAGCGCTTTTAAAACACAAAAACAAACAGGGAGAGGATAGATGAGAAATAAGAACAAGAAGTGGATCCTTAGAAAGTATGAAAATCATGATGACCCATAATTTTATTGAACAAGGTATGGAAAAATAATGAAGCTAACACCTAAAGGTCAAAATGAAACTGTTTAGTCAGCTTGTTCGTGAAATTGTTTGAACAAAAATGGAAATCCTGAAAAATGAAACCATGTTCTGATCTCATGCAACATAGAAACGAAAGTCATGGCATAGACTTGAAATGATTGTTTTCTTCAATTAGAAGTAAAACAAAAACTACAAAAAATTATTGAAGGCCATTGATTTTAAATCCTTTCAAGTAAAGAGGAGGGATTTATTTGAAATGTAGAGCTAATACCAATGTATATCCCTGGAACCAGAATTTGTTGAAGTTCAGCACACAATTACCACTATAGCCAGTAAAAATGGCTCGTCAATCTGAGAAACCGCATCAATGAAAAGTGAAAGCTCCCCCATCTGTCATGCAAAGCCAATGCCCTTGTTCAGGGTTGAAAAGAAAGAAAGAAAATCAACACGAACGTAGAATTATCACATGAACAAAATCCAAATATCAAATTTTTAAATAAAAGATCACCAGAGGACTAGCTTTCTGGATAACATCAATAGCTTCAAGCAATATTGATCTCTCTTTTTCTATGAGCTGTTTTTCTCTATCCTCCAGTTTAACAAAGCCTGCCACCGTTGTTTTTTCATGAATATCATTTTCCATATCCATAGATTTGAGCTTACTGAAGCTTTCAAGGTCATCCTGAAAGTTTTTACCGGTTGCACTCAGAGTGTCAAACATCTGACTCAAAGCATCATCGCTAAATAACCTCAAATCTTCCAATGACAGAACTAAACCACTAGCACCGGTTTTCAGAAATTTTGATGCCCCCACCGACAATGTGGCCTCCCCACGTGAAGCATTGAGGACAAAGATTGGTATCTTCACATTCCCGAATCCAGGGCTCATTTCTACATCAAAATCTTCCTCTGGGCCATGAACATATATAAGAAAATCAGCACCTTCAGAATTAGACGCATTTAATGCAGCATTTGGTGTCTGCACAATCCTGGCTACCAAAGGTAGAACAACTGATTCAGTTCGAGAACCCATCATCATATTTCTTGCCACAAGGGCAGGAAGCCCTGTAAAATGACAAAGAAACACATTACTCTTCAATGCCTGGATTATTTCAAGTGCTCATACATGTATTAAACCAGAATGAACACAATTCTCTACAAAATCCATTTCGAAAATTAATTCGATTTTTAATACTACTTAAAACAAATGCAATTAACGAAATTATGCCTGATAATCACAAAGTTAATTTAGAGAGGCAACGAAAAAGAGAGAAAAATTACAGAAACTAGACTTAAAAAGTGGATAAATGAAGCAAGACAGACCTTGATCAGACAGCACAACACCACTAGCATTAACAGCAGTGGCAATATCAACACGTTCTCCGATCAACAAATAAGCACGATCTCTGACCACTGAATTCACCAAACAGGCCGCCTCGTAAAGGCTCTTTCCGCTGCCACCACCCCCGATGCTGCCATTGAGAATAACAATCCCAACCGACTTGGACACAGCCTTATCAATCAAATCCAACGCCTCACTTCCGCCACGAATGACATCCTCCGGGTCCAGCTGGAGGACGATGTTGGGGACTTTAATTTCGGGGCGTTTGTAACCGCCAGGGAAAAGGGTTCTTGGTTGTTGATTTGACAAGTTTTGATTGGCGGGCTGCTGTTGTTGTTGGTTGTTCGGGAAGGAGTGGATAGGGAAATGGTGGGTTCGGTGAGGAGGGGATTTGAAGCGAGGGAGAGGAGTGGAAAGGTGAGGAAGGAAATGGGTGAGGAAAAGGGAAGGCTTTGAGGAGTGGAGGGAGAGGAGAGGTATCATGGAGGTGGAAGAAGAGATGGAGAGAGTGAGATTGTGTGAGACTGGAAGGAGAAAGAGGAAGAGGCTTATCTCTTGCTCTGGTTTTCTGTATCTTATCTGCTTGTCTTGTGCGCAAGGAAATGAGTGACTCCGGAAAGTTTGAAGATTGAGGTGGCTTCAACCACCTCAATCCTACTGTCCTAACCCCGTTTTTCATGTGGATTCTTTGTAAACTTTCTTATTTTTGTTTATCTTTATAAAACTTTATCAGTAAAAAACATTTTTTAATTAGAAAACAAAGTAA
>Ga0325402_1007028_pt1 | contig 10678 bp, 12 predicted proteins | sample PopdelMetagenome_22_FD_207212 | JGI IMG/M metagenome (GOLD analysis project Ga0325402, IMG submission 207212) | Populus deltoides microbial communities from Bellville, Georgia, United States - Xylem-PdKOR-R3 | ecosystem: Host-associated > Plants > Phyllosphere > Stem > Wood/Secondary xylem...
CTTATTAAGAGAAAGAGATTCGGACGTCATAATCAACATGAGAAGAACGTTGGTACGACATCTGGAAAAGTCACTGTAACAGTCCTTAGTGTTAGTGTTTTTTTTTTTTTTAAGAAAGCTACACTGACATCCCCACATGTTTTAACTTTTCTTGTAATAATAATATGCTGTCAAGAGTCGATTGATGTCAAATCAAAATACAACATCAAAGCCTGTATGATTAATGAAGTCTTCCATTATGTGTTGAAGAGCGAGCAACGTTGTTTCAAGGCTGCGCAGGTCCTGCAAGTTTGTGAGCAACGGCTTAATCAATCCTGGTTCTGTAAGCCAACATCATAGCGAAACAGAGAAGAAATTGCCCGTGTAAGTAGTGATTTTGACATTTCCTGTGTTCCTCAATTTCGCGTCATCTAAACTATATAATAATATCGTCTTGCATAATATTGTCTGCCCATTTTTAGGTGAAATGGCTACTTCTGTACAAAGGAACCTTGTATCACTTATTATCAACTTTCAACTGGTGCGTCCGTCATGGTTTTTCAGCACCCTCTGTAGAGTAACTGGCTGGGTCAAACTTCATGTCTATTTTACGAAGGCCGTCTTCTTCATCCTTGGTGATGTTTCCTGATCATGTTCAGCTAATTAGTCTTTTTTGAGTGGAGATTAACATGCTCATCAAGCTTTGTTTCAAAATGTTTATAGGTTTGATTTCTAGCCACAGCTTCGTAAACAATGCTCTGGTGTTTCTGTGGATGGATTACCTCATTGATCTGGGGCAACCGCTTCCACTAGCTACAATTGCTGTGAATGTTCAAGAAGGTTTATATGTCATTTGCACTTTTCTCATTGCTAACATAGCCGATGCCTACACAGGACCTTATAAAGCAATAGTTTTCAGCACTGCTTCATATGCATTCGTAAGTCGCTCTATTATATATATATATATATAAGCTTGATGTTTCACTCTAATATTCTTATACTTGAATTTGTATCCAGTTTGTTTCATATAAATTTAATACCCTTTTAAAAAAATCAATAGAAAATATTGAAAACCTGGTCTAGCTTATTCAAAAAAATCTAGTCAATGAAAATCATGTTAGATGTGGAATATTTCTTTTATGTTCTCAACTATTTTCTAGACCAGTCCATCTTTATCATTTAGTGTGAATACGACCAGGTGAAATAAATTTTTTTTAATATAACTAAAAATTTTCAAGTTATAAAAAATTATTTGATATTTATATTAAATTCGGATTAATATATTTATCTTGAAATCTTCCTATTAGACTATTGTGGTTCAAGTTAAAAATCAAACTATATAAAAATTATCTCAATTTAACTTAGTCGATTTAATCAGTTCAAAAATAACTCAAATAACTAATAAAAATAAAAAATAAAAAGAAAATAAAAAAAATACAAAACAAAAAAGGAGCCCTCACAGTGAAGGAGGATAGTGAGTCGCACCCCAACTTTTTTAGTATAGCAATCCTTGTAACTTAACATAAGTTATTGAGTTCATATTATCAAAAAAAAGAAAGAGTTATTGAGTTCATATATTATTTGAGTTTCTAGCTTAAAAAATTCTTGTAAATGCTAAAATTAAAGTTGATATTCTCTGTCAACACTAGCAATTATATGACAAATTTAGGCGAATAGTATATAAATTAGCTTTTATTTGTTTAGTTTTCAAATGAAAACAGCTATAACGGAATTTTTTTTAATATTCCTATTCTTTTCGATCGATTTTTTAGTGCTTTAGTTTATAGTCATTAATTTGCAACTAATTAAACGTCCATTTTGCTGCAGGGACTGTTGCTATGGTTTCTTGCTAACCGGTTCTGGGGCAATTCATCCTCCACCGTGATTATACTACTTTATCTGATGATGGTACTAGCAACTGTGGGCAAGGCAAGTCAGGATCCTTGTTTAAAAGCATTTCTACGTGATCAATTAGTCGAGCATAAACCTAACCTTAACGCAGATAAGGACCAAGCGGACGAGGTTCCCAGTAAACCAGACATCAGTATAGATTATGACAAATCTGAGGTTCGAAGAAAATTTTGGAGGCGTATTGCTTCTACGGTGGGCACTGTCTCGTCTGTGATAATGGCCGGAGTTTCTGATCAGAGAATGATCACTGTAATTTCATTTTCGGTTATGGCATTGGCTTGTTTAACCTTTGCGTTAGGAAAAAGCTTTTACTACCCCGACAAACCAACTGGAAGCCCCCTTATCGTTATTTATAGAGTTCTTAAGGCAGCTTTTGTGAAGCGTCACCTGCAACACGCTCGTGAACCCAATGACTACTACATGAATGATAGTGGTGGATTGCTTCTGTTGCCCGACATTCGAATCATCAGGTTGGTGTAGTATTGTGATTCCCGTAGCCCATTTCAATGGGTTATGGGAATTTGGATGAGATATATAGAGTGTTTATGGATCTATATTCCACCATGATTTCCCTTTGGGCAGGGAGGACAACAAGTCCAACTTAGTATTGCATCTGTAAGCCTTGTAGTTGCCCAACAGGCCCTTCCCCAAGGTCCAAGCCGTGACAGTATCACTTTTTCTTTCCCTATATCTCCTCTGCTCTCTTTCTTTTCCCTTCTGATCTGATCTTCTCATGAGGTGGTGTACACAGGTGGCTGGACAAAGCTGCTCTTTTAGAGACATCCAAGTCCCTCTCAGCTGAAGAACAGGAGCAAAACGGGAGACTTCTCCCAGTCCGAGATGTGCAACGAGTAAAGCAACTTCTTGCATTGCTTCCTATGTGGACAGCACTCCCCATCCACGGCCTCGTTCTGGCAACGGGTTCGACTTTCTTTGTTGTGCAAAGTGAAAGCCTCGATCCTGATCCTGTTTTGTCTATAAATGTTCTGTTTCTAGTTCAGGGTTTCGTAACAGTTATAGTTCCATACGTCCATGACTTTTTAGTATCCGGATGGATTAAAAAACTAATTCCGATGCATCATGTTAGACCGATATGGATTCAAAAACTTCTGAAGCATCGTGTTGGACTCGTGAGAATTGCAATTGGGATAGCGTGCTCTATAATCTGTTGCATGGTATCAATGCTGGTTGAGACTCGCAGATTGAATCTTGTTAAAACACGTGCAGATGCTAAACCATTTCCAATGAGCACAGTATGGCTGGTTCCACAGTTTTTCCTGATAGGACTCGTAGAAGGATTGGTTGCTGATGGCTTAGCTGATTTTTATAATATCCATGTAGATGAATCTTTGGAACATTATGAATCGCCATTAAACGAGTCTGCAATTGGCGTTGGGAAGTTCCTGAGTGCGGCACTTGTTCTTACTTTGTCAGGCAGCTGGTTTAATGACACTCTGAATAAAAGTCATCTGGACAAATATTACATGCTGTTAGGTATTCTAAGTTCTGTGAACCTATGCTTTTATCTGCTTGTCATGTACGCCCACGCATGGAAAGCCCTTCACGTGAATGGTTCCCCTGACCCTGAAGTCTCGACTTAGATCATTCTCCTCTCGACGCTTCAATGAAATTGCCGGCCAAGGTAGCTTTCCGAGCTGTCAAACCCCAGTTGAAACATTGAGTACGAACACGCGCTTATTGAATCTCTTCAGATTAGTGATTGCTGAAAGATTTGAAGAAATTGGCATGTGTTAAATATTATTTACCTAGTTTTATTTATTAAAGGGATAATAATATTTTCAGTTTAACTTATATATAATTTTTTTATATTTACATTAATTCAAGTATTTATAATAAATAAATTATTGAAAATTCTAGTTTTTTTTAATATTTGATCTAGATTAATTTAACACAATCCCGTAATTAATTTTAGAGCAAAAATTACTAATCTCTCTCTCTCTCTCTCTCTCTCTCTCTCTCTCTCTCTCTCTCTCTCTCTCTCTCTCTCTCTCTCTCTCAATGTACAAAAATTAATTTGTTTGGATCCTCTTCTCCATGGCCATTATATTGACTCTGGAGCTAGGCAATCCAGCGAAGTTACTGGCTATGAAACCACTTTTGAAAGCTCTGTGGCACTGTGCTGCACAGTCTCTGCGTGTTGTTATAAGATTTTTCTGTGGTGTAAAGATGCTGATTTCTGCTGTCCAAAACAAATATCAAAATTCTAAATAGTTTGGCAAACTTCAGGATACGAAAAGACAGCAGAATAAAAGGTGGTTTCCTTTTTTAATGGCTAATGAAAAGTTAAAGTTATTACTTCTTTTAATGCACATGCTACCCTCTTTTTGATTGGTAGTCAAATAAAAATAACACTTTACTTATTTAACAAGTATTCACTAAAATAAAAATACAAAAAATATTTGTTATTTCTATTAGTTGTGGAACTTTGAAAAGAAGGTGAAGTCCAATTAGGATACTTGTAATTGCCTTTAATTGTGGTAAAAAAAAACTCTAAAATATGAAAAATATTTATTATTGCCTTTAATTATGGAAAATGAAAAAAACATCAAAATAAAGAAAGTGAAGTACAATTAGGAAAAATGCTAAAATAGGAAAGTGAAAATTTCAACAAATTAATTAGAAGATTTGAAGTAATTCTTTTAATGAAAGGAGTTGTTCTATTTGCCTTAATCAACTACACCAAGACATTGTTCTGTAATAGGAAAAAATGCAAATATTTCTCATAAAATTAAAATATATATAAAATGTGAATTAATTAAAATACTGATTTTTTTGTACACACACCACACATATATGAGATATTTATTCCAAAAAAACATGATAATTATTATTATTATTTTTTAACAAAAGTAAAATAATAAGAATAAAACATCTTTCTTTCTTTCATGGATTTTTTTTCCGCAAAAGTAAAATGCTTTTTAAAATAATGTTTTGTTTCAAAATACATTAAAATAATTATATATATATATATATTTTTATTCTAATATTAAAAAATCAAAACCATAAAAACATTAACAAATATTAATTTAATTTTTTTAAAATTAAAAATATTTTTTAATAAAAAAACTACCATGCAAAACTAAATAAGAAATAAAAGTATCCCGCCCTAGTAATAGATTCGGGCCTAAGAAAGCCCAAAACACAAGCGTGGAATCCGAAGAAACTTCTTAGTTCTTACCATTTGTCTCTGCCTTTCCCTCCACTCCCCCACCCAGCTAGCTTTCCAAGTTGATTGTAGTTCAAATCTCTCCATCGCAGATTAATTGAGTAGATGTTTACCGAGTACTACACGAAGACGCTGGAATCTTCTCAGAAAGTCACTGATTTCCTCATCATTCATGCTTGCCAAATAAAAAACTTTGATACTAACAAAATTGTACGCAGATTCTGTACTTCATCAAGGCCCACAAGATTGTCTAGATCTTCAGGTCTAGTTCTTGCATACGATAAGTGACGAGTCTTCTTAGAAAGCTTCCAATAATCACCATCATCTAAACAAACAGCAAACTCTCCATACACAAATTTTGCCAAGTCATTTGTGAGGTCATGCATTACAAATAATGGTGAGTTATCACTTGTTCAAAAAGGGACATTGATACAAGATCTTCAAAGTACCTGTATCCTGTTTCTTTCATCTCTTTGGTTCCCTCATATGGTGAAAATAACCCGGTTGCTCCATTTCCTTCAGTAAGGAATCTAAGGAGTAACAAGATTGAACTATGAGACTGTGCCCGCCAGAAGTCAATGTCTCTAATTTCACCATGCGAGGATGGTCATTTGAAGAGTCCTTTAAAGACATTTTGTTAATGGTTGTAGGCCTTCGAAGCGAAAGCACAAACTGGGAACACTTTGTAATTGTGAGTTCTTTTAAAGAAGGAAGGTGGCTGGGTAGGCTTTTCTTTAATTTAGGACCTTCACTTATGCAAAGCACTTGGAGGCGAGGAAAAGCTTTCTCTTCACTTTCAGCAACATTAGGAATCCATTCACACCATTGTGGCATCCTCTCAAAAGTCAAGCTCTCGAGTGATTTGAATGCAATGCTTGTGGAAGTGCAATTTCCATAAAACTCACAACCTACACTCTCGACTTTATCGAATGCTTTGATCAGAAGTCTTTTTAGATATGCCAACTGACCGAGTGGTGGTAGGAAGGAACAATGGCATTCACTAAGCCTCAGATCCACTAAGAATGGGTCTATTAACCAAGCAGGGAATCTCGAGCCCCCAACAACCAACAATTACAAGACAATGCACATTCACATTAGGCTTTAGTTGATGAAGCACGCCTTTATCAAGAGAACCATATGAATCATTGCTCCATCTCAAATCTAACTTTCCGAGATCCCTCATGCCTTCCAAATTAGCTCCTAAAGCATCTTGAGCATCGACAACATTTTGAAGCATCCAAATACAAAGTTTTCCCTCTAGGCATTTGAGCTCTCCTATTTCCTCTATGCCGGATCCATTTTGTTTACCCGCAAAAAAATCAGTCAAAGTTTGAAGTTTAGATAATTTACCCATTTGAGGCGTCATCTGTTGCAATCTTGTTCCTTTAATATCCAGATGATACAAGTTTGTTAGATTCATCAGGTTGGTTGGCAACTCAACAAGATTCTTGCACCCACGCAAGATTAGTATCCGCAAGTTGTGCAAGGCACACACAGTTTCGGACAACCTGTGTTCCGATGATTCTGAGAGGTTTATATACCATAGTTGTTTCAAGCTGCCAATCGAGTTGGGCAACTTGCCTACATGGAGCAAAGATAATACACGAAGACGCTGGAATCTTCTCAGAAAGTCACTGATTTCCTCATCATTCATGCTTGCCAAATAAAAAACTTTGATACTAACAAAATTGTACGCAGATTCTGTACTTCATCAAGGCCCACAAGATTGTCTAGATCTTCAGGTCTAGTTCTTGCATACGATAAGTGACGAGTCTTCTTAGAAAGCTTCCAATAATCACCATCATCTAAACAAACAGCAAACTCTCCATACATAAATTTTGCCAAGTTATTTGTGAGGTCATGCATTACGAATAAGTATGACCTAGCAGAGAAGTCGAAGGCATGCGCTCATGAGATGGCGGTTGCTTCATCAGATGGAGGCTACGCGTTTTGTCTTCTAACCTTTCAAGTATTTCAAAAATCTTTTCTAATTTATGGGCCATCTCTCCTTCCTCATTCTTGCTTAAGGACAAAGAAAGGAGATAAAAAAGTTTTGCACCTGATACATGCCAGTTTGAGAACCAGCTACCAAATCTATTCGTTGAGCTTCATTATCATTCTCAATCAACAAGACTTCAACTTCATAGATAGCTTCTTTAGCATCCGCAATCCAAGTCTTCAGAACCATCACAGTAAACAGATCTCTCCCAGCTTTAGTTATTTGCTTCTCCTCGGCGTTATTGAGCAAGCCATTAACAGTATTCAATGTTTCTCTCAATTTCTTGAGCTTTTCCTTATCGAGCTTCCCACATGTGCAAAAGCCCGGAAGCACAGGAGCCAACTGTTAGCCTAGAAAACTAGCAGCACCTTTCAGACATGCTAACGCAATCTCAACTGCCATGATGAATCTTTGCAGAGGGTGTGAGCAGGGCCGGAGCCAGGGAGGGGCTAGCAGGGGCCCCGGCCCCTGCAAGGAAATTTTTTTGCAGCCCTTCCCTTAATGATATTTATAATTTTAGCTTAAGTAGTAAAGCAATTAAAATCTTGGCCTCTCTTAATTTTATTTTCTACTTCCGCCACTGGGTGTGAGTGTGGACTGGAAAATGGTGAATTGAGCAGTGGAGAAGTAAAGAATAGCAAGATTGAGAATTTGATAAAAGATTTTCAGAATTTGCGTAGGCAAAAGTCAACTAGCTTTCGCTGGAGGACAAAGCCACCCAACCTCATTTACTCTGTTAGAAAATAATATAAATTATATTTTGTGACCTTACTTAACAGTTTAATTATTAAGTTGAGATAATTTTTTAATATGGTATAAGCAGTCACGAGTTCGAATCTCACTACCCCATTTATTTGATAAAAATTAAATATAAGGTAATATGAGTTTGAATAAGTTTCAAGCCCAAAAAACTTTCACTTGAGGGGTTGTGTTGTAAAATAATATAAATCATGTCTTGAAATCTCACTTAATAGCTTAAACTATTAGGTTGAGATGATTTTTTGACATACTCTATTTTAATGGATGAAATATATTGTTGGTATCTTTGGTTTACATTATTTATTATTATTATTATTATTATTATTATAGTTTTGGTTTGGTTATTGTTATTATTATATGTACAATTTTTGTTTACATATATAAAATTAAATCAAAATTATATGATTAAAAAAGATAAAAATAAAATAAAATTATAGATAGTTGTTTGAAATCAAGTCACATAAGAAATTAAATTCAATTTTATATGTGTTTCAATTCAATTAATAAAAAATTAAAATGTTAAGAATTATAGATACAAGAATATTAATGGTCAAATAAAAACTATAAAAAAATATGATCGAAACAGAATTTTTTAATCCAAATATTCAAGTTTGGTCCACCGTTAATTTTGAAATATTTACTAGTGTGTGTGTATAAAGAAATAGACAAAAAATAGTAGTAAACTTGACAATATAAATATAAAATTAAGAAAAATTAAAATTAAAAAGGAAGTAAAATAGGGAAATAAAATTTAAATGTTTCAAGAATTAGATGAAAATATAAAAATAGATATGTATGAAAAAAAAATCTAATAAAAACGGTGTTGTTATTAAGTTGTTCAATGTTTTAGTCCAAAAGAAAATATATACTCCACCACAAGTAAGTAGTTTCTTAAAAGATGATTTTATTTTGTACTGTTTTTTTTTCTTTCTTTTGTTTCTCATATTACCAAATTAAGAATTTTTAAGAATATAAATTTTATTTTAGTTTTTTTTTTTATCCTTTAACCTATTTATCATTTTCTTTACCTTTTCATTGTTTCTTCAAAAATAATTTCATATCACCGGGTCTATTCGGCCTAGACCGATTTATAAGAAGAGTTGACATGAATTAATTAATTTTTTTAAAATTAAAATTATGTTGTTTTAAAAAAAATGAATTTTCTTTTCTTTTTTCCCTTTCCGAAAACAAGATTGTAGTTCAAATTTTGACAGAACTGGGTGTTGTATTTGCAAATTTGCAGGGGTGGATTCAGTATCCGTTGAGAGGAAGGCAAATAAAATGACGGTGATAGGGGACGGAATTGATCCAGTGGTCATAGTGTGCCAATTGAGAAAGTTCTTTTACGCAGAAATAATTACAGTAGGACCAGCAAAAGAGCCTGAAAAGAAAATAGAACCCAAGAAAGAAGAAGGTCTGGGATGGATTAGGTCATCTGTTATTTACAATAATTTTAGCTTTAAAATATGTGTGTGGTAGGAAAAAGAGAGGGATTTAACTGGATTGAAAATGAATAAATGAGAAAAAATTAAAAATTCTTTTGACTTCAGGATAAAGAATAAAGGGTTTGATCCAAATTGTTAATTTGTATGTATAGTTGTTTATTATTTTTATTTGAAAATATATTAAAATATTTTTAAATTTTTTTAATATTAATATATCAAAATAATTAAAAAATAATAATCTAAAACTTTTAATAAAAAAATCAAAAAAATATTACATCCACACAAACAAACACTCAGTTCCGTTTAAAAAGAGATCAATGGGTTCTCACAAAACAAGTCTCCTTTTTGCAATATGCAGCAGCTAGCGTCTGAGCAACGGCGGCGTGTGGAAGACGGTGGTACATATATTTGGGGCGTGTCCTGACTTTTCCTTTTTCCGATTAGTTTACTGGTTTCTTCTAATTCCAAGCTAGGAATTTGGGCTTTCATAGGCCCGGGATCAAAATGCTTTTATTTTTTTATTTTACATAACTCGTCTATGTCCAGCTTATTTTAAAAAAATAATAATAGATAATAAATTAGTTCTTCAAGTTTGAGAAATAAATTATTGGTTTTTTAATTTCAAAAAATGAACTATTGAGTCACTTTATCATTTTCGAGAACCCTTAATTTTTTATTACTTTATCCTAAGAAATAATTTCTTTACTCATCCATCTTTTCATAATATCTATTTTTAAAAAAAAAAATTGGAAAATGAAGGAAAAGGACTAAATAGTTAGTTTTTGAAATAAAAAATACTAACTAATCTATTTCTGAAAAATAAAGAAAATAATTTATAATTTAATTTTTATAAAATAAACCTGTGATACTAATTGACATAGCGAAAACTAACAATGAAAAAAGACCACCGCCTCCTTTTTTTTTATTTGCTTGAATCCACAAACAAGAATACAATACTCGAATCCACGAGTAAAGAGTAATGCTACTAAAAAAAATCTTATTCAAAATCAAAAATAACTACAATGTAGGGGGCTGCTTATATTCATAAGTTGCCACCCTAATTCTAATAAGAGAATCACTTGCCGAAATAAACAGCAAAATAAGGAAAAATAGAAAAATAGACTCATCTTTCTGTTCTTTCTTTCGTTCGAGTTGCTCAAGTGGGCTGTTCATTCCCCTATCCTTTCGATCAGCTGCCCCTCGCTTCTTCGCTTCGGCCGCAGCCATAACACCTTTAAATCAAAGTCCTAAACTTAAGCATAAATATTAGCAAAATAGAGACCCTAATATATATAGGAGTCTATGTTAAATAAGGAAAAGGTGGCTGTAGGCAAAATACATTGCTTGGCTCCAGTGTTTTCTTCCTTGTAGAACTATCATTTTTGCTCTGAGATTTAA
>Ga0325402_1007030_pt1 | contig 10677 bp, 8 predicted proteins | sample PopdelMetagenome_22_FD_207212 | JGI IMG/M metagenome (GOLD analysis project Ga0325402, IMG submission 207212) | Populus deltoides microbial communities from Bellville, Georgia, United States - Xylem-PdKOR-R3 | ecosystem: Host-associated > Plants > Phyllosphere > Stem > Wood/Secondary xylem...
TAGTCTAATTATTTTCATTTTGTTTTTATATTTTATATCATTTTTTTAATATATCTTTCAAGTAGATATTTTTATTCAAACTAACAAAACTACTCTTATTTGAGAAACTCAAACCAACCAATTTATTACAAAAAAAAAAATTGAAATTGAGAATATTTTTTTATATTGTGTTAAAATTTAGTTTTTAATTTCATGATGATGTTTTAGTAAATTAATTTAAGTTTTATTTTTTCATATAAATTTATTTTTATTGGTTTGAATGAAAGTATTTGACACAACAATATATTGAAAAATGATCTTACATTTAGGCACAAATTAGAAACAATTAATTTTTTTTAAATAGATAAAATGAGCTAATAATTTCCCTCCATTTTGCAAGCATCCTTTGATAATCTATCTATATGTATAGTGACATATATGTATACAGTAAAATTTAGCTATCCATGTATCCATGAAACTTATTCAATAAAAATATATTAATTCTTCCGTATTATGTAAATTCGAAAGTAAAAGATTTGGACTATATTGAATTCTCCTAAAGTTGTGTTTATGACTATACTCTTTATTTTATTTTTTTATATTGTGGTGCATGATATTTTTTAAAAATATTTTTTAATTAAAGATATATTACAATAATATTATATATATATATTATCACATGAAAATCATCTAAAAACATATATAAAAAAGTAATTCAACAAGTTTTCAAATAAAAAATAATTTTAAAAACATTTTATACCGCAAAAATAAACATTTACTACAACTAGCATTAGCAGTTTGAGGAAAACAAAAACAAAAAGATAATGATAAAAATTTACTTATCTAGGGAATTATACAAAATGTAAGTCACTTAGCTTCAAAATTACCTTAGGTAAAACCAACATGATACTTTTTTTTTCCTTCTACTTATAACGAGTGAATAATATAATATTTGTTTGATGTTGAAGCCTGTGTGTGTGGATGGATGGGGTTACGGTGTTATGGCCACTAGGCTACTTGATCCAGAAATACATGCATAACACTTTAATTACATCTTGATCAATGATTAGTTGCTAATTTGGTGAGTGATAAGTGCCCATAAAGTTGAGTTCTTGTTGAACTTGGCCCAGATAAGTTTTTTACTGATTTCTTTCTACAGGATAAAACACAATATGCTTCACTGGTCAGATGTTAAGAAAGTGATCTTTCATCTAAACAGAGGGAAACAAAAGTCAAGGCTTTCTTCCAAGATGATTAGCCAAGAGTGGGAAGAACAGGATTAGGAACACATGATTCATGATCTTTGATCTTTGATCTCAATTATGTAGATAAGTTTCGGTTTTTATTGGCATAAAGACAGCAAAAGAATAGTAAAATAATGAATACTTATATTATTTAAATTGTGTATTATATTATATAGGTCAATCGAAGCACTTAGAAAATGAATATACATTTATGTGAAGGACAATACTTCAAATTAAATATTTAGATGCTATTTTTGACCGTTAAATTATTTAAATATGACTAATTTCATTCCATAAGATGTCATTAATAAACTAAGTCCAAGATTTGCAAGAACGAAAGGTGGGAGTTGTAACCAACTACTGTATGATGTGAGAGGAGAAGTAGACCATGGTTGGTTTATTTGTAAACAACCAAAGATGTCCTAACCGTTCCTAATTCCTTTTTAATAATTCTAATATAAATTTTTTAAGTGCAATTGAATATCATGTGTGTCATGTTTCTCGCATCGCTGCAATTATCTTTCTAGATCAGGATCTTCGAGTGTGGGTATAAAAAATTCTTATTTTTTATTAAAAATAAATTTGGAGTCGCCATTTAATATTTTGATCCTTGAAACCTCTAACTGATTTTCAGAGTTTAGATAAAAGGACTATTTGTGTATAAGAAGAAAAGCATAACTCATAGTACACCCCACTTAAAATAAGCTATATTATTTATTTGTCTGAATACTAAGGTAATGTTGTGTTTTTCTAACTATTGGTTTGTCTATTGATCAAAGTAAGTCCACCTCAGTATAGCAGACTATAACTTTATAGATCAAGCTTACCAACTCTATTTTTTTTGTGTCTTTTTTGTTTCTTTTAATATTTGAGAATAATACCATCATTATATTTTTGGTCCGTTCTACATCACCCGAGTTGATTATCGTATAACTTTCAAACAAGTAGGTGTCAAGTGTATATAATGAACAATATTAAAATAATTTCATTTTATCTATTTATTTATATTTAACAACAACAATAAAAATAAATGATAGATTAATCATATAATTGATTTGCTCGAGTTATCCAAAAATCTAAAACGTGTTTGAATTTTTTTTAAAGTAAAATTTTTATTTTTCATAATTTTTATGATTTTGATTAAAATATTATTAAAGTATTTTAGTGAATTTGTCTTTCTATTTTTTTCCTTTCCTTTTATTAAATTTTAAAAGCATTTTTCCATGAATTGTCATCTACATCAACCAAAAAAAAATAAAAAATATTAAAAATAGCACTAACACTATCATTACCTAGTAGATCCAATTTATAGGTATTATCGTTAACTCTTTCATGGATTTGGAAAGGTCTATCTCCTCTTAATATCAACTTAAATCTCATTTGTTGAGGGAATCTTTATATGCGCGCACACACCCAAATTCAATCACTAAGTTAAAAAATACCCATCTTTCATCTTTTATTAGCTTTAAATGCATATTGTTCATTCATTTTATTTTTTTTGTATTTGCCACCTCATATTTTTATGAAGAGCCTTTACTGTCTATATTTTTCTATTGTCATTAAGACTATAACTTTCATCAATAGGTAAAGAAAGCAAATCCAAAGGAGTTAAATGATTAAAGCCATAAAGAATTTCAAAAGAAGAATAATCAGTAATAAAATACACTCTTATTATAAGAAAATTCAATAAATGACAGACAATCTTTCAAATCTTTTAAATTCTTAACAATATAGTTAAAGTCTTCTTAATTATTTTAGTTTAACCATCTATTTGTGAATGAAAAGTAGTAGAAATAACAATATTATTTCTAAATCTATGCTCCTAGGTTAACATCACGGTTAAACACAATGCTCCTAGGTACCCCATAGAGCCAAACTATCTCAATTAAAAGTGTGACTAGAGTACTAAAATCCTTAACAAATCTCCTATAAAAACTAGTCAAACCATGTAAATTTCTTACGTTAGTGATTGACTTAGGTGTAGGACATTCTTGTATAGCTCTAACATTTTTCGTCATCCATTTCAATACCCTTTGCACTAACAATATGTCCAAGAAATATATTTTTTCCATGCAAAAGTCACATATTTTTAGATTAGTATATAAATATTCTTTTCACAAAACAACCAATACATTCCTTAAATGTTCAACATGCTATTCCAAATTCTTATAATAAATCAAAATATCATCAAAATAAACCACAAAAAACTTATCTATAAAATTATGCAAAACATGCTTCATTAATCTTATAAAAATACTAGGTGCATTAAATGTGTTTAGTTTTAAATCTAAAAGATATAACGAAACACTCATACAAATCATATTTAGTTTTAAAGGTATTTTTTCATTCATCTCCACCATTTTTTCTTATTTGATGATATCCATTTTTCAAATTGATCTTAGAAAACATACAGGACTCCATGCATTCCATCTAATATATCATCAAGTCTAGGAATTAAGTGTCAATACTTTACCATAATATTGTTAATGACACGAAAATCAACATAAATCTTTCAAGTTCCATCCTTTTTCGATACTAACAATACTGGAAATATACATGGACTCATGCTTTCTCTTATGTATCCTTTGATCATCAATTCATCCACTTGTCGTTGAAGTTTCTTTGTCTTTCAAGGATTGCTTCTATGAACTGGCCAATTAAATATAGATGTTATAGGTATAAGATTAATTTGGTGCACAATTCCCCTAATAGGTTCCAACCCACTATAAATCTTATTAGGAAAAATATCCTTAAAACCATGTAATAAAGAAACAAAAATAATAGGAAGACAACGATCAAGGTTATTAGTGTTGAAATATACATCCTTATACAGAAGTAAAATCATAGGCATGTCAGAAAAATAAGCATTCTTAATCTTACTCGTTTTTGCATAAAAATCAACATGTTTCTTTTTTTTTTCCACACTCTTTTTTTTCTCACCCTTCCTTTCTTCTCTTCTCTTTTCTCCTTCTCTCTCTTAACCGAATCCTTATTAATTTCTATTTTAGTCGAGTCTAACTTTCTTTTCTCTTAGCTCACTTTATTTTTACTCTTCCTTACACCCACACATGATTGATCTTTTTCTTCAACTTTACTTTCTCCTTTCAATTTCAATTGGTCTTTATACACTTATCTACGGGAGAATAGTATAAGTGTAAATATCTTCCCATCCTTCTCAAGAGATTACTTTTTCTTAAACCCATCATACATGACTTTTCTATCAAATTGTCAAGATCTCCCCAATAATAAATGAGTAGTATGCATAGACATAACATCATATAACCTCATCCTTATATTTTCTACTCGTAAAAGAAGTCACAACTTGCTTAGTAACTTTTACTTCTCCATATTCATTCAACCATTGAAGTCTTTTTAATAGTGTCCAAAAGCAATTTTCTAACAAGTATAATACTAGTAACATTAGTACAAATTTCACTATCAATAATCATACTACATACCTTATTATTTATGTGACATCTAATATGTAATATGTTATCCCTTTGTTGCTCTACATAATCCTTTTTAATTTGAATATTAAGTGTTTTTCTAATCATTAAAGTTTCTTCATCAACTAGATACTCAACATCACTACAGTCCTTAAGTGGTGGCATTTAATCGTTCTCAGAATTGTCACTTTAAGATTCAATATCTCTATGCTCCCTCACAACTATAATCCTTTTGTTTAAATATGGTGTAGTTATATATCCACTCCCTAAACACCTAAAACACTTAATATCATGATTATGATTACATGGGATCTTGACTTTACTTTTTGTTTTAATGGTCGAGTCTTTCTTACAAGCCTTAGATGATTCAACTTTGTTACTAATAATATTCAACTTTGATGTGGTTGTCTCATCTCTCCTATAATTTGGCCTTTAAGCTGGAAAGGAACCCAAATTACTTTCTTGATATATACTATAATTTCTTTTCAACTGCTTTTCTATCTTGGTAGCCATAAAAACCATATCTTTAAGCTCAATATAGTGTTATGACTTAACCATATTAGTTATCTCTATATTCAATCCATTCAAGAGCTTTGAAATTATAGTTTCTCTATCCTCCACAATATTAACTCTAATCATCAGAATCTTCATTTTCTTATAGTAATCCTCCACACTTGTAGAATCTTAAGATAAACTCTACAATTTTTAATATAGTTTCTTATAATAATAATTAGGAACAAACCTTTTTTTCATGACTGTTTTCATCTCATTCCAAGTCTTTACGAGTCTCTCTCAATTCCTTTTCTTTTCTAAGACAAATTGATCCCACTAAATAATAACATAGTCAGTAAACCTAATAGAAACAAGTTTACTTATTTACCTCACAGTAATAACAATAATAAAATATCAACTCCATTTTTTTTTCCACTTCAAATAAGCTTTTAGATAATTTTTCCTTGAAAAGCCAGAATCTTCATCTTAATACTGCCCAAATATCAATCCAAATCTTCTTAAAATTCATCCTCCCTATCTACTATCCTATAACAAAATTGCTCAAGTGGCCAAACTCTCTATACCTTTGGTTTTTATATAATCAAAACCTATCACCATGGTTATTATCAAAATCCTTAGCCTCATCATCTGTATTTTTAGCTATAAGATTTTTTTCTAACCCATCCTACAGACCTTCTTCCTTCAAAACCCCTACATTCCAACCCATCTTAAAGATTAGCCACATCGGTTCTTAAACTATCCATATCACTCATTACTCGATAAAACTTATATTCATCAATTCCAATTTTTGTTGCAAAGCCAAATAACACTATTCAAGATTATTTCTATCTTTTAGTGGTGATGATCCACTCTTAGTTGACATCATCAAAAGATAAAAATCAAATTAGTTGCAAAAATCATGTTACTCAATAGATGTCACTCCTCTTATATTTCATATAAATTTTTGGTCTTTTACTCTAATATACTCACCTTCACTTTATACCACTCAATTATCGATATTTCAGTTCTTTAACGAACTAATTCAAAACAAATCAAACATTAATATCTTAAGGAAACAATAAAATAATGTAAAGACTCAAGAAGTAATAATGACTGAAGACTATGAATACAAAATTGTGAATATAAAATTCAAATATCAATACAAATTCATGTGAAATATGAAGATACGAAGACATAAACAAAAAAACTAAAACTAATAAGAAACTAAAGGAATAAGATTTAAATGACTCAAAATAACAAAAAAGACTTTTATTTTGTTTTATAAATATATATATATATATATATATATATATATATATATATGATGGTCAAAACTAAAAAAAGAAAAAAAAAATCACATAAAAATTACCTTTTGTTCTTACTAAGAGGCCCCAAGAAATTTATGTTTTTTTAATAAAGATTTGCGGTAAACCCTAAAAAAAAAATTCTTGCAATTTTTTTACAAGAATTTATTTAATCAAGATCATAAATAATTTTCTTTTTTTAACTTGATATCACAACTAGTTTTTAAAAGAAGATAAAGAACTCGACAACAATGAAGTATGAAATATTTAAAAATAAAAATGATATAACCTGATTTAGAGCCTTACTTTGATATTAACTAATGTAAACCTCAGGAACATAAAGATCTAGAAACTCACAATCAAATCGACCATTCCTAAAAAAACTAAGATCAAGTTTGTGATTGAGCTTGAGGCACCAAGACTATAAGTAATCAACCCCTATCCAATGCTTATAATCAAGACATAAATGAGAAGTATAGAAGATGCTATGAAGTTTGGTTAATTCTTTGATAAATCAGAGTAGTTTTATGAGGAATCAAGAGTATGAGCAAACTCTCACACACAAGTTTTATTTCTGAATAATCAAGCCATCTTTTTATTAATGTTTTTTTAAATCCTAAATACAAGTTAAATAACACTATTTATACTAGGTAAAAATTCCTAAACAAGGCTAGAAAATCTTTTTTCTAAATAAAATAGAAAAAATAATCCTAAATCAACTAGGAAATTAATATTATTCCTGCACTTTATTTTTTGGACCTTATCGCAAGGTCTTCTTGATGTTTGAGTGACTTGAAAATTTAAACCAATAAAAAAAACACCTATAAAAAGTAATGATAAAATTTCAGTTCAATTCAAATAATACTTTTTAGAGTAAAACTATACATTAGAAAAAAAATAAGTTTCTAATTGCCAAAAATAATTAGCTTATGAAGTAGATAGATTAGGACCCTCTTGTACATAAATTAAATTGACTAAGGTTTTATTATCACTTGTTGATAATATAGCCTCATTTCAATTAACTTTGACCCAAATACTCTGAATAAGCCTATTGAATACATTTTTAAGCTTATTTTCCTTTGATCATGTATTTGGTCCAATTAAAACTTGTAATGGATCTTTTAGTATAGTCTTGATTGTATCACAAACAGATGCATTATATGAGATATCAATACTCTTTAGGAATATTGCTAACAACTTAATTTTAATTATCTAAGCCAAGGTTGAGGATTAGAAGTTAATAGACAATCCAATAATATCATATCAAACATTATCATCATTGTTATTAAGTTTTTGTATTGTTGGTGAAACTACTTAAAAAAAATAAAAATGATTTAAGAGAAAAATAGTAAAGATTGCTAATTAAATTCATTTCTATAGGTATTTCAAATAGTATAATTGAATTCAATTATGTGGTTTAATATTTTATTTTGATCATAAAAATTACAAAAACGTTATTAATTGAATTTAAATCACATGTAGAATTGCATTCAATTCAACATGTGATTTGTTTTTAAACAAGCTATAAAGGACTACTAACTATCATTTCTCTATTTCATTTCCATGTGTAAGGACTTGACATTTTGCCATTTTTTCTTTAACAAGAGACATTCAAGTTCATAAATATTTTATCATTTTAAAAAGCATGCTTGCACATTGTAGTTACCAATAAAAATACATACAAAGATTTATCTTTAATTGGAACTTCATGGTTGTCAGGGTTTTAATACCCTTGAACATTAGTTATTGAACAAAAAAAGAAATCTTTTTGGAAATCAAAGCTTATATAATCCAGATAAAATAAAAGCTAGATGAAAAATATTAGAATTAGCTTTAGAAATGAATTTTCCTAAGCTTTCCAACTATTTTAATGAACAATCTTTCTCTTGTTGTACATCTGATAATTACATTAATACAATATATATTTCATAATTTATTTTAATGAAAATGGGCTTATTTTCTATTATTGTATTAGTTTTTGAATAATAATGCCCTTGATTTTTCTTGTACAATTAATGATTAAAATTATTCATCCATCTAATCATACTAAATAGCCCAATCACTTATGAAAAAACATATACTTAAGTTGAAACTAGTCTAATTCATATCAATATATGATATTGAAATGAAGAACAACTCTTAATTTTTCTTTTATTCTCTAAATAAATTTTTTTTCTTAAAATCTGGTTTTACTCAAACTAGATAACTTAAATGATTGTTTTGAAGAAAAATATTAACTTAAGCTAATGCTAATTTGTTGGCGCTAAGGTATTTGTTAGCATGATTAATGAAACAAAGCTTAAACATAAGGCCTAAGTATAATCAACATAAATATAGAGTGATTTTGTAATTATGATTTCCATATTAATCCTTTAATTTCTTTAAACGTACTATTTTCTAGGACTATCTTCAAGTAAGGGTAAAAGCTTTAAATGTTCTACTTCATATTATTTGAAAAGCATTATATCATCAAATAAAACAAGAATAAACCTTTTAAGATATAGTTTAAACATAGAATTTATAAGATGTTTGGAAATAAATGGTGTATTTGTCAAGAAGAAAGGCGTAACCCAAAATTTACAATGGCTCTCATTAATAAACAACTAAAAGGGCTCAGGTTTTACTATGCTTTTTTAGGAGAATTATTATGGATTCAAGTAATGTAATGACAAGTTATTCTTTGATTACTTTTAACAATTGCCTTGATAGCAGGGGTAAAATTATATTTTTCATATGATCCAAATATCATTTAAGAATTGATCGAAGACAAAGTTGTAGTTTTGTTTTTTATGTGCAGTAAAAATACTATATTGCTCTTAGGGCCTCAAAACATTGGCCTTTTGTCTATAAGCTTTTGCATCTTTATAGATTTATTTGTATAGTTAAATAACATTTGTGTCCTTCAAATCTAAAAAATATTGGCCTATAAAAGAGGGGATGTTTTGTTTTTGCACATTTTATGTATAGTAAAATTTCATGTTACCATTTGACTTTGAAAATCCAAAGGTTGCTTTGAGAGAGTATTTTCGTATTTGCATCATTGTTTTTTCATAATATTCATACGCCTTTAGGGATTTTTTTAGTAATATGTATTATTATAATATTAATAAATCAATAAAATAGAGCTACTTGGGCCACAGAACTTTGACAAATTCAATTGTTTCCTCTAGTTTGTATTTATTTTGGATTTAATCGTCATTCTTTTAATTTCTATTTTTTTTTAGATTTGATGCTTCTTTAAGTTTGTTTTGTTTTTAATTTATCCCTCATCATTTAATCTAATTAAATTTTTTTAATCCAACTTGGTACTTATTCTTTTTATTGCTATTTTTATCATTTTCATTTTCATTATTATTTTTTATTTTATCCTTGGGAGTTTAATTTAATTCTATTTGGTTTCCAATTTTAATCCTCATTTTTTTATTTCTTTTTTTATCATTTTCTTTATTTATTTTGTTTTTCAATTTAGTCCCTGATTAGTTTCTTTCAATTATTTTTGTGTATTATTTAGTTCTTATTGTTTTAATTTTAATTATTTTAATTTTTTTATGGTTTGAAATCGTTCTTTGTGGTTTTTTCATGTTTGTCTTTTACAAGGTAATCTCAGTCTCATAACTCGATCCACCAGTTTTGACGATAAACTCTATTTAAGTTCGATCTTTTTTAAGGTCTTGTTTAAAAATTGTTTTTTTTTTATCTTTTGACATTGAATTATTGGACCTTGAGCTTCTTGATTTGTTCTGATTTTTTTTGTTGGGTTATCCTTGTATCATATCTCATATTGCAAATTAGTTGAGTTAACCTTTTTGTTAGGCCGAGTTGGCTCAGGTTTGCTTCTTTGGCATTATATTTTTTGAATTTTTTTTATCTTTTATATTAGGTCTTGAACTTTACGATTTCTTTTCACTTTTCTTTCCGCAGGTTGTTTTGGTCTTATATCATGAGTCGTAGTTTAGTAAATTTAACCAGATTTGTCGTTTGAATATTATTTTCTTGTATTAAGAAAATTTAGACCGACCTGCGACGTAGTGCAAACCACCTATCTAGTGCGCTCTAAAGGGTGTTTTTGACATGCCATTATCGTGCATGTTTGGAAATATTTTGTTGGGATTTTAGAAGGGATAACAATGTATTTTTAGAATAAAATTTAGGATAAACCATATTTAGGAATGTTTGGTTAGGATTTTAGAAAAATCCATTAGATTATGGAAA
>Ga0325402_1007032_pt1 | contig 10674 bp, 5 predicted proteins | sample PopdelMetagenome_22_FD_207212 | JGI IMG/M metagenome (GOLD analysis project Ga0325402, IMG submission 207212) | Populus deltoides microbial communities from Bellville, Georgia, United States - Xylem-PdKOR-R3 | ecosystem: Host-associated > Plants > Phyllosphere > Stem > Wood/Secondary xylem...
AATAATTATATAATTATTTAAATATATTATAATAAACTTATTTTAAGTGAATTATATTATAAAATATAAAAAAAGGTGCCATTAAAAAAAAAAAGCTAGGCACTTGAGCCGGAAAGATCGACCCATTCTTTCAGTCCACAATTATATAGCCCAAACGCGCTTAGACGTGGTAGGCCAATCTCAGCATATCTTTTTTTTTTTTTTTGAAAAACAATGAATAACAAGTTATTTGCGCCTCTCTCTCTCTCTCTCTCTATATATATATATATATATATATATATATAGCACAAACAATGTATCATCTACCTCAATGTTTTTTAATTGCTAATTGTGGCTCTAGTGATTGAAAAATCAAAATTCAAGTTTTTAAACTCTAAAATCCTAAATTCCAACCCTTTTTTAACATAAAAAAACATGAAAAAACATTATATGAACTTCTAAAACCCATTTTTAACCACAAAACACATTTTAATTTGATAAAAAAACTCAAAATTAAACCACATTAAAAATCTTTTCGAGTCTTAATCTATCTTGTCAAGTATTATTGATGGTAGAAACACCCTTATCGAGCTCCATTTTAAAGATAAATCCAATAACATAAAAATTATAACTATTTGTAGTTGAAATTTAGTCATTCAAGAGCTTTTTATCTCTTTTTATTTTTTCAATGACTTTCTCTCTCTTTTGCAAACATCTAAGGTTTACTGAAATGAGAGAAAACCCTATGGATAAAAGCATCAAAATCCTAAAAGAATAGGGTTTGAAAATGAAAAAAATAAAACTTTGAGAGACCTAAATGACCTTTTTCATGCTTTTTGAATAGTATAAGTTGGAAGGGGTTTTATTTTTTAAAATATCAATTTAATCCTTATTCTTTTAATTTTTTATTTAATAACAGATTAAAACTCAATTTCGTTAATTTAGTTTTCAATTTAACATCAAAATATCGAATGACATAAGGGACACGTGAGAGCATATAATTAAAAATAGGTCCTAACATGTAGAACGATTTCAACATAATTTACACTGATAAATTTGAAAAAAAAAAAGGTTCAATGATACGAGTATATATAAAGTGGAAAACATTTAAGGCATACAAGGAAAAAAAAAAAAAAGTGGCAATGATGTGAGCAGTGAAATGTAAAAGAAGAAACAATGTATGTACAATAAAAACCTCAAATCTTATAATTTCTTCTATAATAATTATAATTATAATAAAAAAGAAAGCATACTCTCTCTTTCATAATTCATACAACCATCTCCATCACAAGCACATTGTCAAGGAAGGGTTTTGCTGGTGCTTTGTACTATGTTATCCACTGCAGTGCTTAAAACTTTCTTAAGGATACCCTAGCCAATCACCTCTTGCCATAAATACAAAACCCTATATGTGATCTTATTTGGAAATGGTAATGGTCCTATTTAATATAAAACTCTTTTTTCAGGCTTTCATTTCTCCTCCGCTCCCCTCCCCTCCCCTGTACTGTATACTGTACTTTCTTTCTTTCTATTTATACATGCCGTTTTCTCCACTTATCCAATAATCGTCTCTCTCTCTCTCTCTCTCTCTCTCTCTCTCTCCCTCTCTCGCTCCCCCTCTCTCTCTATAGCTGAGCATGACCTGTATAGACTGGCATAATTAGGAGGACCACATCATATGGAGAGCCAGTTGTTCTAAGGTTGCTATCAAGAAGTTGATAACTATGAATAAAAGGTGATGAATTGTACCATTTTCAAGTGTGGGTGATGAAGAGAGCATAAAACCCTAAAAAGTCTTGCTTAGACTAAGTGCTTTCATTTCCATTGTGAGCTCTCTCTGCCAGTACCAAATTCCATTTGTGGATGAAATCAAAAGGCCTTTTTTTTAAAAAATAAAAATAAAGAAAGAAACAAAATGTACATTTATACGAGTAATTCTATTGTTTCTTGGTTTTTCACTCTTCCCAAGGTTCAATTTGGAATCTATATGTTAGGGGGCCGAACCATTTTCCACGCGAAGCAAAAATTTCGGTGTACTATATTTCTTATGCTGTGGCTTAATATGTCATGATACCTCTACCACTGATTCTAATTTTTATATCTTATACCATTATTAAATTTTAGATATATTTCTTTTTTTTTTCTAGTAAAAAATAATTTTTTTTTGTTATATTAAATAATTTTAATAAGAGGTTGATTATCAAGAACTTGAAAGACAAAACATTTCTGAATAAAATAAAAACAAATATTCATTTAATAAATTATCAAATATAAAAGCATAAAAAATATAAAATACACGAGTTGAGTCAGATTGATCAAGTTTTAAAAATCCTGATTCATTACCAAACTTGTGATATCTATTTTTTAATCTTTTGACTCATTATCATATATAATATTCAAATTATCCGACTTTAACAAGTTGGATTGGGATAGATAATGTAAATATTATAAATGAAGTAGTTTTTTTAAACCCCTAATCTTATTGCAATAAAAAAAATCTTTGTATTATATGATATCAAGTTGCAATATATTTGTAATATTTGTAGGACTATCTATAGGTTCATGTTGAATTTTGAGATTTCTCAGATAAAATATATGGTTTTTCTAAAAGTTGTTGTCTTTGTAATAGTTTTATTTCATTTGAAATGCTCATAATAATTTGATCTTTAATGAGATAGAAATTAACTTAAGCTTATTTTTTCATAGAGTTGCAACATGAGAAAAATGTTATGATGAGAGTTTCCGTTATATTAAGGTAAACTTACTATGATCATCAAATAATATTTTTATATGGAAAAATAAGGCATAAGTGCATAGTGAATCATCATGGACTCTTCCTCTTCAATGTATACTTGAGTGGAATGCAGATACATGACGATGTTTTAAGGGGCCATGAAGAAAAAAATCTTTTATATATATATATATTTTTTTATTTTATAGATATTAAAAAATCCAATGAAATTGAGGTTTTGACAATTCAAACTCAAACGTACAACTTATAAACACCAAACAGTCAAATAAATCTTTTTACAGCACCATTACAATGACGGTAATTTATTTGCTGCACGCAAGGGTCTCGAGAATCTTCTTCTTCTTCTTCTTCTTTTTGTAATACCCTCTTTTCTAGAAAAGAAACATCACATTATAATCTCGATTACAAAAATATAGAGTTTGAATTAAAAATAAACATAGATGCTACAACAGATGTTCAACATATATATATATAGGTAGAGGGGAGCACAAGAACATACAGATTTATAAATCTGTACTAAAATTAAGGTATGTTGAATTCTAGATTTGAACCTAATTTTGTTTTTTTTTAAAAAGGGGTTTGAACCTAAGGACTCTTCACTAAAGAGATGGGAAGTAGTCATGATATCATTGAGCTATCTTCAAAGCAAGAATGATCTATTTCAAGTGAGTGCAAGATCTTTTTTTATATCACCTTTGGTGCGATAAGTCCATAATGTCTAGGTTACGTTCACTAGCTAGCTAGAAATCATGCCATAATTACTTACTAAGGTTTTAATATAATATTTCCCTTTTAATTTGTTTCTATTATTGATCAGAATAGTAGTCTTGGCAGAAGTAAAAATCCTAGTTCGGGCCATATACTCTTGAAAAACGTCTTTCTTTGTGTAAATGATAAGGAACCAGATAGGTTTGTCGAATGCATTATTCAATCTTTCTGTTATGATTTGATTAGATAGCCCATAAAGTCTTTGATTTATATCATTGTAACTATTTTAATTTTTCTTTTCATGCCAATATTGGAGGGGCCCTCGATTTGATGCTTCAATATGCAAAATGAATACTTCCAAGAAAATGTTTGCCAAATACAATGAGAAGAAGATGTCGTTTTACTCATGGGGAAGGGTTCAAACGACATTAGTTTGTTGGTCACAACTTATCCCACTCTATGATATTGTCAAAAATTGAATTATAATCCTTTACTGCACAGCCATATGCATGCGTATGCCCCAATTTGAATAATTTATAATATTCAACATTGACATGCCTGCCTTTTGTGAGTGATTAAGGTCGACTAAATGTAACATAGGACACCTTTTGGAGCTTCGTCTTTGCTCTCACCGAGAAAATAACAATATCGAACCAACTTTTCTCTGAAAGCTTGACAGTAGTCCAGGTGTAGATAATGCAAATAATTGACTCCTCGTGCTGGCTTGTAATTGAATATATATACAAGAAAAAAAAAACAATTACAAAAATACATGTCTGTCTGCCTAATTTTTTGGTAAATTTATGGTTGCCACGAGCAAGCAAATTGGAGTGTTTCATTTCCTTGCGTTGTCTTTTCCTTCCTTGTTTTGTGTTGGGGTCTTGATACCAAGGAATTATTAGTTAGGATATATATATATATATATATATATATATATATATATATATATATATATATATATTTTACTTCCCCTGCTGTGTTATTGCGAGCAGAATTAGTTTTTTTCTTAAATATAAAAAAAAATATCTAAACCATGAGGAATTCTTTACCATTCATTATCATTAAGTACGGTCTTTAAGTTAAATTTAAAAATTACTGACCTCATATTTCTTTAGAAACTTGTCATCCCATCCAGAATGCATAATAGTTTCATAAATGATTGGTTAAACTCTACTCTTATTTTTAATGGATAGTATTCGATGTATACAAAATATTTTATGGATTATATATATATATATATAAAATAACCTTTATTAAAATTGAAATTCTTTCATGTATTTTTTTTTGTTAAGAAATCATGTATCAGTCATCTATGTATTTAACTTTAAAAATAAATAGGCCTTTTATTTTAATGGAATTTTTCAATGTAATTTTTTCTTGGATTCTATCCAACTATTATGCATTCTATTAATGTTTATTTTCTTCTATCTAATCCTGTTAAATCATATGATACTTGTAAAAAAAATTTATATTGACTAATAAGATCATTATTTGCAAAATAAAATTACATTTATAAAAATAAAAATAAATTAAATAAAAAAATAAAAAATAGAAATTTATAAATAAAAAAAGATGTAAAAAAAAAGAAATTGAAAAGATATAATGTAATAAAAAAATACTAAACTAACAAACCCATATATATATATATATAATAAATCATATTTTTTTATTATTTTCCTATAAAACTAAATTATCTCCAAAAACTCAATTAAACATAAAAGACTAAATTTCTCATTATTAATTTTACAGGCAACAATATTTTTACAATTATTCCAAAAGAAAAAAATCAAATAAATAAAATAAAACAACCCAGATGCATGGATCTAAAGACAACTTGAATGCTAACATATTTGGATCAATCTGAATTAAAAAATTCAATAAAAAATCATTGTTAAATAATAAAAAAAATAAAAAAATAATTTCAGGGATTATAAACTCTTTTTTATTACCAAATTGTATGATAACATATATTCCTAGACACTTTTAAAAATTAAAAGAAAAAAAGGAGTCCACAGTATCATTTAATAAATTTAAAATTGTATGTAAATATTTTGAACTCTTTAGCTAATATTGAAAAAATAAAAAGAGATAGGGGTTATTATGGAGTGTGTTAAAATAGAAAATATTGTATTATTAATGTATTGTCTTATTGCTACACCGTAACACATGTATTGCCCTAATTTTATAAATAACAGAGGTGGCTATCTCATCAGGTTAAGTCTCTTAATTATCACAAACCTTGTTTCAACTTGGTATTAGAGTCAATTTATCTTAACATATTTATTCTTCAAACAAAGGCCCTTTTAATTATTTTCTATTACTACTGCTTCAAACAAAATTGTCTGCAACACTACTGTTTCTCTGCAACGCTGATTTATTCTTCAAAACAGCAGCCCCTCTACTACTTCTCTGCAACAAAATCATCTCTTTTGTTTGTTGTCCTTTGCCACTCCTTCATCAGCAACGATATTGCTTCCATGTTGTTGTTACCTAATTTTTGATCTATTTTTTTATAAAATTTTTGAAAAATCTAAAAATAGCAAAAAACAATGAAAATTTAAAAAATATTTTTTTAATATATTTTCATCATTTTTAGCATTTTTAACGTCATCTAAAAAAGAATTTAAATTTTCAAAAGCCTTCCTAACGCGTTTGATTTTTCACGCGTTATTTTTAAAATCATTGATTTTTCTTATTGAATTGATGTTGATATTGCTCATTTTTTTAAAAAAATACAAAAACAATTAAGAAAAATCAAAATTTACAAAAAAAGAAAGTTGAGGAACCAATTTTTAGGCCCAAACAACATTTTAGCTATAAATATAGGTCTATAACTCACACAAAAGGGGGGTAATTTTGCATATTTGAGGAGGCACCACAAAAAAAACCCTAACCCTAAACCCATTTTTTTCAAGCAAACCGGCCGCCCTCCCCACTTGGCCAAAAAGAAAGAACACGAAACCAAAGGAGCCGCAGCCCCCATCAGTCTTGTCATAACCCAATTTTGACCTTTTTATTTTAATTATTTTATTTGCTGAAAAACAAATGATGAAAAAACAAGTAAAAATAAAATAATTGAAGAATGAATTAAAATTTAGGTTAAAGGCAACATGATTGGAAGTTTAAAGATTTAATTAAATTTTTGACTAGTTTAATTAATCAAGTCAAGGGTTTAATTGGAGAATTGATAAGTTTTGAGACTTGATTAAGCTTGAAATTAATTTAATTAATCTAATTAAGGGTTTAATTGGAGAATTGACAAGTTTTAGACTTAATTGGACTTGGATTTAGTTAAATCAGGGACTCAATTGAAGAAATATTAAAGTTTGGGGTCAAAATTAAAAAATTAAAATCCAAGGATCACATTGAAAATGACGCACAAATGCAGGGGGCCAATTGCAGTTTAAACCAGGGGCTTAATTACAAAACTTTCAAAACTTTACGGGTCAAAACGCAAATGGCCACCTCATATCCCAAAACGGCGTCGTTTGAAAGAACGTTGTTCATCTTTTTCTTCTTTAACCAGAGACCGTTTCCAGCAGTAAAGGGCAGTAATCATCCGCTCACCTCAGTTATGGACATTTTAATGTTGTCGTCCCTCTGCATGCCATCCGTTACCACCGATCGGACTCTATAAAACAGAGGAACAACGAAGAAAAAAGGGTAGAACTGAGGGGCTGAGAGAAAAAAAAAAAAGAAAAGCCACGAACGACAGAGAACAAAAATTCACAGAGCCGAACAGAGAAAAAATAGGGGAAGCATACAGGGTGAGAGAACGAAAAAACCAGGAGAGGCAAAAAAAAAAAAACTAGAAAACAGAGACAAAGAAAACAGTATACAGAGCAAAAACAGAGACAAAAGCAAGCAACAAATCCAGAACACCAACATTAACATCACTGTCTTCTTGATCGCCTCCTGCAAATAAAAAAAAGAGCCCCCAGCATCGCCATCGTATTCGTTCCTTCATCTCAAAAAACCGGGATAATAGGCTAGATAACCAGAAGCAAAGGAAAGACAAATCCCAGAGAGAAGAACGCATAGGAAGGTGAAAAGGGTGCCCTGCCAAGCGTGGTTCAATCATATAAAAGGAGCTTTGTCATCGTCTTCGTCGCCTTTGGCCAACCAAGGTAAGCCGCTTCCTTTGCCTTTCATTTGTTTTCAAATTATTAGCAGCATACTATGCAAGTGAATTTTAATTCACTTGCACAGTGCAGCAACACGCGTGGCTTGTCGCACGCGTGTTGCTTTTGCTCAGCCAGGTCACTGGCTTGGGCCAGTGACCGGGCCGGGCTGGCTGGGTCTAGCCCAGCCCATGTGGGCTGAGCTAGGCCCAGCCCCAAAAACATAAATAAAAAAATAAATAAAATAAAAAACAGAAAAGTAAAAAAAGTAGAAAAATAAAAAATGTGTATGCATAAATAAAAAAAATATAAATTTATTTGGTTTATTCACTGACGCCAGAGTCAGGAATAAAAATACCAGTTTAAATTTATATTATTTTTATTCATTGTATTTTATTTTTATTTAGTTAGAAAATAAAAAAATTATGTGCATGTGTAAAAAATAATTTTTTCTTTTATGTGAATATTCACTGACGTCAGAGTCAGGAATGTTATAAGCAAATTATAATAGCATAAACTAATAAACATTTAGCAATTTAAGACAAAACCAGCAATGCAGTCTGCCTCAGGTAGAACATTTAAGGGGTGATAATATCTTTCCTTTTACGTAACCAATCCCGAGCCATAGAATCTTTGATGACCAGTTAGGGTTCCTCGTGACCGTAATACTAGGTGGCGACTCCTCAAATAAGACATTTTCCTATAAAAGAACAAGATGCTGGATAATCTGTTCTGTTTCCATAATCAAGATTTATTTTTAGGGCTGTCGCGATGTCGAGTACAACAAGTCTGATTTGTTTTCTTTTTTTGGAAACAAAGTCGCTGTCACCCGGGGTTCTTAGTGGTTGCTCTCCCAGAACAGAGCCAAGGACCCCCTGCCATTTCAACTCTCCTTCTCCATAACAGCCGTCCCCATCTTCCCTCTACCAGACCTTCCATCTCCCAGCCTCTCCATCGTCCCTCTCATCTCTTGGCCAACCACATCTCAGCCTCCCTGCTCAACATCTATTCCCATCTCCGCCACAGCTTCAACAGCCACAGACCCACGGTCTTCATCGTCAGTTGCAGCAGCGCCATCCTTACCAGAGATCCAGCAGCCCACACACGGCAGCACCCGGGTAACACTCTCTTCTCCACAATGAAGCCAGCCAAACAAACGACAACAGTAGTATCCCCCACTCCTTCATCTCCTTCAACCGGCCTCCAGTAACAGTCTAAGCATGGCAAAACCCACAGAACCCACCGACCACAAGCCACAGATGCCTTGACCTCAGAGTCGGCCATTTGAAAACAGAGAAGAAAGGGGAAACAAAAAGAAAAAAAAAAGAGCTGCAGAGAAAGAACCAGATCCGAGGAGTTGAAAATAAAATTAAAATCAACTACTGTTTGTGCGTTGTTTCCCTTGTTGCAGGTGATGATGGTCCTCACCGACAGCGTAGGAAGACAGAGAAGAAGAAGGCGTCCCCGATCCACCGGTTTGCTGCCTTTATCGGTGATGGCACGTGAACCCATGCGCCACTAGTGACGGTGGCGCGTGGAGCAACACGCCACTACTGTTCCCGTGCCTAGAACCTTCATGCTGTGTTTCGGAGTCCATTTTGTAGTTTTTTTTAGATGTTGAAACGTGTATTTGAATTATTGACAACATTTTATATTTTTGTTACATTGTGAACTTGTAATTGTGGGTGTGATAAAATATAGTATAAAAGTGATGGGTGTGTTTGTATTTTTTTATGTATGTTTTTGAATAAAAAAAACTAAAAAGAAAAAAAGAATGAAAAAGAAAAAAAAATTAAATGTTTTAATTTGCATTGAATTTGTTTTATATTTCAAAAGAAAAATATCAAAAATATTTTTCTTTTGGTATCCGGGATTATAATCTTATACGTAAGATATATTCTTGATATTAAATAGATAGATTTGTTTTGTTTTTATTGATGCTAGAGCAATTAGGCTCTTTTATTCGATAAGATAAGGATCTTCTTACAGAGGAGAACTTTTTTTCTCTTTTTAAGAAATCATTGGCAAGACAACACTCAAAACCTTTTAAATTACATCAAATCGCGAAGCAGCTTACCTCAGGTAAGGTGCGTTAGGAGTGCTAATACCTTCCCTAACCACAACCAGTCCCTTACCCGTGAATCTCTGACAAGACCAGGACACCCGGGTTTCTTAGTAGCCCTCAATTAAATACTAGGTGGTGACTCCCAACGAATCGAACAATCGAAACAAAAATCACCAACGATGCCTCGCGGGTGACGTGCGACATCTGCACCTTTAATTGTCTGCCTCACGATCAGGGTGTTATTACTTGCTCATTGTGCTACTACATCTACGTTCTTCTGCTGTCTCTTTGCTACTACTCTAGAGTCAACTTTTGTTTTTCTACTTATCTTCTGCAATATGGATCCTTCGGTTTTTGCTGCAGCTGGCACCATTGTCAGCCCTTCTTCTCCCAACACTAATGCCAACGCTTCTTCTCCTAACATCAATGCAATCATGCTTCCTTCTGCTACGACAGCAGTTGTTATCCCCTCTCGAATACACAGTAGGTCATCAACCTCAAACTCACCAATTCCAATTATCTATTTTGGCATATGCAGATGAAGCCATATCTGATTGGCCAAAGGGTGTTCTCGTTTGTTGATGGCTCGCATTCTTGCCCTTCTCCGCTTGATCTGTCCAGTCACTCTACTGCCGCCCCTACCAACATTAATTCTGGCCCTTCCCAAGCGTTTCTCACATGGAAACAATAAGATCAACTCGTACTCAGTGCTTTACTCTCCTCCCTCTCCATTGATGTTCTTCACCTTGTGGTGGAGTGCCCAACTTCAGCAAGTGTTTGGAGCACCTTAGAACGTGCCCTTGCCTCTCCATCCAACTCTAGGATTATGCAATTACATGGCTCTCTCCAGGATCTTTGTCAAGGTGATGATACTGTCACTCTCTACCTGCAGAAAGCAAAGGGCTTTTTTGACAAACTAGCTGCAATGGGCAGACCTATCTCCCTCACTAACTTCAATCTTTATGTTTTTTGGGGCCTTCATAGTGGATTTTGAGATTTAGTTACTAGTCTGTCGACCAAAGCTGAGCCTCTTGCATATTTTGACCATA
>Ga0325402_1007039_pt1 | contig 10669 bp, 8 predicted proteins | sample PopdelMetagenome_22_FD_207212 | JGI IMG/M metagenome (GOLD analysis project Ga0325402, IMG submission 207212) | Populus deltoides microbial communities from Bellville, Georgia, United States - Xylem-PdKOR-R3 | ecosystem: Host-associated > Plants > Phyllosphere > Stem > Wood/Secondary xylem...
GGAATTTCAATTTTTTTAATCTAATTACATCATAAATCTAAAGAGTATCCCGTTTAACATTTTCAAATTTAAATGGGTATTTACAAGTGTCTAAAAATCATTATTTAGCTTCTTATTTTTTATTATCTAAATCATTATCATAAATAAATCTTATTATGATAGAAGTTTTAAGAAAGTCACTGTAATGATCACGAGAGTATGCTTCTTTATTAGTCATCAAGATTCCTAGTCTATAATCTAAATATATGAACATATGAAGAATAAATACTTCTAACTTTTTTTAGTTTTAAAGTGAACAATGTGTTTTTAATTGATTTATATCAAAAAAATCATCTCAACCCAATAGCTTAAACTATTAGGTGAGGTCTCAAAATATAATTTATATTATTCTCTAACACATTCATTCAAGTAAAAACCATTTGAACTTGAAACTTGCACAAACTCACATTACATTGTGCTTAATTTTTATCAAATAAATAGGGATGACAAGATTCGAACTTATGACCGCTTGGTCATTAATATTTTAATACCATATCAAAGAACCATCTCAACCCAATAATTTAAGTTATTAGATGAGATTCTAAAATATAATATATATTATTTTTTAATAAATTATTATTACATTAACTTAATTTTTTGTAGTAAAAATAATATGCTAGAATTATTTTGTGATGAGTCAGGGAGACGCCGTCCATTCATTCTTGTTTCTATAAAATAATAAAATAATTACTTTGGAATTGTTTTTGTTTTTGTTTTTATATCGGATAGATTAAAACAGAAGCTAATATGGACAGATCAAAGTCTCCAAACATTGTCAGCACGAATAACGCTGCTCATAATAATATAATTATTACTTAATAATTATCAGATTTCAATATTTTTTTTTCTTGTTTAAAGAATATTCTCTCCTTAGTTAGAACACTTTACACTACAAAATTAATATTTTTCTTGGACATTCCTCCGTACCTCCTTTTTGACTGTGACATGAAAGAACCGAAAGACTTAATTGGAATAATTAATGGATGTTTAAAAAATTGAATCAATGGATGATTAACGCAACTTAATTAGTATAATTATAGAAACTGCTCAAGACGGGAATCTTGTGTTCATATAAGTAAATTATTTAAAATCATAAATAAATAAAAAGAAGCAAATGACTGCATTTAGATTAAAATTCATCCATTGAAATATGTTTTTGAAAAATATCCACAGAGCAATCTCAAGCATTTTCCTTTGACCAATCAAACCCGTTTTCATGGTGAGTCAAAGCTTCTCGATCGGGGGGTTAATTGTATAAGATCTAAATTTCATCTTTGATTATTTTACATTTGAATCGAAACATGCAAAAACATGAAATAATTAGAAATCTTGAGAAATATAGTGAATCAAAAATATTTTTTTTATAATTTTGTTCTTCGAACAATCAAAGCTACGATATTTCTGTCAAAAAACTATTTTAACATAAAACCTTAAATTATTAGGTGATGTTCTTTAACATACTCTTTCAAGTGAAAATTTTTTGGGTTTAAAACTTGCATAAACTTACATTACATTGTATTTAATTTTTATTAAATAAATAGGGATAATAAAATTAGAACTCTTGACTGTTTGGTCATCAAAATTCTGATACCATATTAAAAAATCATTTCAATTTAAAGTTTAAAAATTTAAACAGGTAAATAAGATTGACTATATAATTTATATTATTTTCTATCCATTCCATTAACTTATATTTCATTAACTCATTGTATGTCGATAAATCTTTATTAAAATCAAATAATTTCATAAATACCAATCCATAAATTACAATAAAAGATGAATATTTTGTCCTTTAGATAAGTTAAAATATTGCACAGATCAACATTTATAAATTTCAATTTGAGTTCAGATATATTAGCATTAGAATTAATTCAATACTCAAAAACAACACTGAAACCAGCAGGGATGGATGGAATTTCCATTACTAATAATAAATTAATGTAGTAATAATTATTTTTATTTAAAAATATATTAAAATTTTTTTTTTTTTTAAAAAAATTATCATATGCAAGGCAAAACAGGCTTGAATCTAATCCCAAGCCACATCATCATGATCATTTTGCAATTAGGATTTGAAAAAAATATGAAGAAAGCCTTTGATCATATGATGGATGTCATCATCATGATCATCAAAGCCACATCTTGCAAATTAGTAAAATATATGATTAGCCAACAAATTCTCATCATCCATGAATTAAAAAAAAAACCCACAAAACACAAAATGATAGGAATTCTTTTTTCTCCTATATACGATTGAGGGAAGTTACATTTTTCTCAGCAAGATCAACCAACCACAACCGTTCGATTGGATGATCCTTCTTCTGTGATCTCTTCTGTGATCTCATTTCCCTAACTAACCCCACACAATCCAGCAAACACTTCAAGTTAAGAAAATAAGACCCAAAGAGAAAAAAAGAAAAAGAAAAAGAAAGGATATTTTTTCGAGAGCGACAGACAATCATCACGTAATTTATAATCATGATCATCTCTGCAGTTCCATCATCCGACAAAAGTCCTCAAAGCACACAAACCCATCTCCGTTCTTATCGACCACTGCTATCATACCCTTGCAATCCTCTAACGTGCACTTTTCGTCGCCAAATGCCTTGTAAACATTTAATAATTCCTCTGCCGTTATCTTTCCGTCACGATCCGAATCAAAAAACACAAAGGCGTCTCTCAGCTCGTCACCCCCAGCCGGCTCGCAAGCCGACCCGAGACGACTCGCAAGTACCTCGACACTAATATGGTCCCCATCACCTAACATAACGGCCATCTCCTCGCTGCTGGGCGGCTCGGCCCCAAGCCGGGTAAGAAGAGCCTCCAGCTCGTTTCTCGAGACAAGGCCGTCGTTATCTCTGTCAATTACCTTGAAAGCCTGGGTCAACTCGAAATAAAATTCGGTCGACATATCGGACAAGTCACCCGATATTTGTGGCAAAACACTAGTAGGAGTCCGAAAACCAGCGTTGGCTGCAGCGGAATCGGCCTTGACGTTAGAGACGGAGGAATCGGAGGCATCGGAGGAGGCGGTACCTGAGCTAAACGACGATGGTTCTGATCTTGATAGCACGGATCGGTCTTTTTTGGAGCTGAACCATCGTTTCGGGCTGAGTTTTTTTATGAGTTGCATGGCGAAATCTGAAGGATTGATAGAGACCCAAGAGGAGGAAAGGGCTATAATGAAGACAAAAGAAGAGAAGCAATGGAAGGGTTTTGAGACGAAAGATAGCAGAAGGAGGATGCTTAAATGGAGTGTGAAGGCCATGAGGCAACTTCCACGAAGCTTCCAATAGTAGTACACTATATATATATATATTTCACTTTTTTCGGTGTTGTGGCCAGTGCTATATATATATATATGGGCCCGCGCTACTACAGTACGGCTCTGTATTTTTTTTTAAAAGTCGGTATTAAGTAATGCAAATATTCCGTATTTTATTCGTGAAAAATGATGTCTAAATTAAGTTAATGCAAATTAATTATTTAAGTTATAATATAAATTGAGATTAATAAGTTTATTTTATTTTAATTAGACTGTAAAAAATAATGATATGAATTGAATTTTTTTCAAAAAATATTATGATACCTTGGAAAAAAAAAGTGAAGGCACAAAATTAGATAAAAAAAATTAAAAAAAATAGACCAGGCTAACAACCACAGGAGAACATAACATGAAAAAAAATTAACTACACAGAAAGATCTGAAATAAAAAAATTATAATCAAAAGAATAAGGGTGAAATAAAAAATAAATAAGAAGGCAATCAAATATATTCAATTAGAGGGTTAAATTAAAAAGAAAAAAAACTTCAATAAAAAATAAAAATAAATAAATAAATAAAATGAGAATCAAATTGAAAAAAAAATATAACATAAACTTTGATTGAATGGTGAAATTGAAAATCAATAAAACTTTAACAAAAAAGCCAAGGAAAAAAATAAAAATCAAAAGAATAAAGATTAAATTGAAAGAAAAAAATAATACATGGCAAGTTGTAATTCAAGGATTAAATTGAAAACAAACAAAAAAATTATAAAAAAGGCCAAGATAAAAAAATAGAAATCAAAAGAAAAAGGACTAAAATTGAAATACAAAAAATAAAAAGGACAAATATGTATGTTTTTAGGGAGGAGGGAGAAAAGAAAAAGAAAAAAATGACCACCGATGACAAATTGTTCATCCAACGCTGACACGCGTCGCACCATGAGAAAAAGAATATGATGATACTTTCAAATAAACAGTGAAAGGTCAGGCTCGGCCACCGGAAGACATTGCATGCGTCGTTTAAAGGTTATGGACGCCTCTCATGCCCTGGCATATGGTGATCACGAGCCAACAACTTTTGAATATATAAATTTAATTATTCAATATAAAAAGATAAAAATATCCTCAATGAATTCAAAATTTTAAGAAAAAACTACATGAAAAGATGAAAACACCTATGAACCCATGCCTTATTTTTTTTCCCCTAATTCCAAGGGCAAAAATATCTTTTACATTTCCTAAAATTAAAAAGATAGAAATACCATTGTTCTAATAATCCATTGAAACAAACTGAATTACAATGGAACTTGAGGCATTATTTTTTCTCAATCAAGAGTAAAAAAAATAATTTTACTATTGAAGTGAATAGTATTTTTTCTTATATGTGTTTTTTTTAATGTTAATACCATTTTAAAAATAAACTATTAGATAGGAGACTAGTTAGGCTGGCCATGCTCCGCCGTGAGCCAACTTGTTTTTGGCTTAAAAAATATCAAAAAAAATTAAGATCCAAGAGCCTTAGGTCTGGCTGCAACACTAGACCTAAGAGCCTTAGATCGGTCTGCAAGGACAGACCCAAGAGTCTTAGGCTGGCTGCACCGCCGAACCCTAGAGCCTTTCCCTAAGCCTAGCAGGGTTGCAATAACCACAACCCCAAGTTACTTGGGTCTAGAAGGGGGTGCCAAACCCAAGTTAATAACAAAAATAATAATTGATTTTACTCTTCAAATCAAATCTATGTTTTTTTTTAGTAATAACTCAGAGCCAAGACCCAACCAATCTCAGACTCAAAATCCTTCATCTATCCCTTGAATCCAACAAAATTCAAAAGAAATAATTAAAATAAACAACTCAGAGCCACTTGTACTAACCTAACATAGTGACAGAGCAATTATATTTATCTAAGACAAAGAGAAACAACAATAAAACTACTGTCACCCCGTGCAAAATCAACCAAAATCAGGAGCTACCATACAACCGAGTACATCGCAGTAAAGCCTATATCTAACTATGAACCCCTCTCCACTGAACAAATTAGGAGAATGATATATCATTAAGCATCTACTGATAACAAACAATTCAGCAACTCACAACACGCCACGTACACCATAAAAAAAATAGCAAAATATAAATCACCTACAACTTATCACAAAAACTAACCAACTCTTCCCGAATAAATATTTTTCTAATTCACACCGAAAACACTCAAAGTTCACAGTACAACACTGATATTTTTTAGTTTTTGTTATAATGTGATTTGCTGGTTCTGGGACCTGCCTTCCATGTCTTGGAAATCACAAGAAAGGGAACCGAAAGAGAGTCTTTCTTTTCTACTTGAAAGTTATTTCTCTTTACGGTTTTTGTACCGATCCCCTTGTTTTCTTGTTGCTTTGGTAAGATTCATGGGTGTGAATGGTTTGCTTCGAACCTGTGGGAATATCATAGTTTTCAGACTTAACATATCCACTAATCTGAAAAGGAGTTTGATTTGTTGAATTTTCGAGTTAATTATTTATAACTTATCGGATTAATTTGACTTAATTATTCTCATTAGAATAAAAATATTTTGTTTTTTTTATAAGATATTAATTTAGCTTCAGACTTAATACATCCACTAATATGAAAAGGAGTTTGATTTGTTGAATTTTCGAGTTAATTTATAACTTATGATCAGATTAATTTGAATTAATTATTCTCCTTAGAATAAAAATATTTTGTTTTTTTATAAGATATTGATTTAGCTAGGTTTAAACTGGTCAATAAAATCATTACATATTTGATAAAAATTTAATATGGTTGAATAAATTTAATCGAGTTAATGTCTTTTTTGATTTAATAAAAAATCTAATCCATATTAGATTTGGTCAGCGTTTAGAAACGCGGCCGAAATATTATTAGGCAAAAATTTTAAAATTTTTTTGCTTGAAATTATTTTTTATATATTTGGATTGTTTTAATATGTTGATGTAAAAATTCAAATAAAAAAATATTTTAAAGTATTTTCAAAAAAAAAACACTTTAAAAAGCAACCGTTGGCACAATATCAAACTCTACTTTAAAGGAAATCTATCTGCTTCTCCTAGGTTAGAAATTTCTGGGATGGTTTTAGTGATTCAGAAATTGGTGATTCATTTCTAAGTAACAAGGACCTGTTCACATAGCTAGCTTACGAAATTATTTTGTCTAGTATTAGGTGTTAGATTAGGAGTTAATTAATCGATTCCCCAACCACCTTCTGGGTGATTATTTCTTTGTTTTAACATCACAAACAATTGAACCTTCAAAATCCATCTTCATCACAATTGAATTATATTTGTGAGGTTGATTTTGTGAGTTAATTTTCCGGGAAGATGCTGGCATGACTCTTTTTTTTTTTTTTCTGTTTCAATGGATGATGATAACCTAGAATTTCAAAAGCGTACAGCGGACCGGAGAAGTTTCCAGTTATTTAAGCAATAATTCAGAAGAAAGCAGGGTATGAATTTTGACTATGCTGTTGCGCTACGTAATACAAGAGACTTGCAAATGCAACGAAATTGATTTTTCAACGATAATTCTGTAAGTTTATCCAGAATGTTTATGGTAATGGGGGGTAATTAGTGATATCTTGTTATTTATTTCTTGAATTTATTTTAAAAAATATTAAATAAAGATATTTTTATAATTTTTTACGGATCACGAGTTTTATTAATTCTCTATATATCTATATTTTTCTTCAAGATGAATGCAGAAAGTAGTTTTTTTCTTTTCTTTTTGCAGATACAGGGTTTCTTTTTTCTATTGTAAAACAGAAGGTTAATTACTTGATATTTTTAAAAAGAAAAAAAATAATCTCGTTTAATTTTCAGTTTATTAGCTCCATAGACAAAGATTTGATCCAAAGCCATTTGGTAAATGATTTTACAAGGTAACATTCTATCATTTTAAGAGATTTTATAGTGCTCGAAATATAATTATCAATTTTTATAATATACGAGGGAGATAAATATAAGAAAAGGAGAGAAACAATAAAGAGGGAATTAAAAATTTTAATTTTTAAGGAAAAGAAAGATATTTGTGTCATTTTTATTTCTCCTAGCAAAATATGATTTTTTTTAAAAAAAAAAGGTAATAAATTGCGCGAAAAAAAAGGGAAAAAGCGAAGAAAGAAAAAAGAAAAAAGAAAAAAGATGCTTGCATGGAGATTCATTTCATGGATTTCTTGGACAGATCGAACTTACAAGTCGGGCATCTGAAACTAAACTTTGACACACCGCCCTGGCTAAATGGCAATTGCAAGGAAGCTTTCCAAGTTACTAAGTCTTTCATTTCTGTCGGAAAAAAGAAGGAAAAATCAGATGTCTTTCTTAAGTTCTTAGCATCCTTTTAATTTCTCTTCACTTTTTTCAAAGACTTGTATTGACGATCAACAAAGGTGAAAAAGTATATATAACATGTGTTAGAGAATAATATAAATCATATCCTGGGACCTCATCTAATAGTTTAAGCTATTAGATTGAGATGGTTCTTTGATATGGTATCAGAGCCTTGATGACCAAATGGTCTCGAGTTCGAATCTCACCATCTTCATTTATTTAATAAAAATTAAGCACAAGGTAATGTGCGTCCGTGTAAGTTTCAAGCCCAAAAGAGCTTTCACTTGAGGGGGTGTGTTAGAGAATAATATAAATCATATCCTGGGACCTCATCTAATAGTTTAAACTATTAGATTGAGATGGTTCTTTGATAACATGTAAATCTCGTAATTACGTGGTTACATAGCTTCCGATCAAGATTAAGATCTGATTTTGAAAAGCTGAAAGAGGTATAATAAGAATATAACACAATAGAAACCTGTCTCAAGGTACCATCACTATTGCAATGAAGTTGAATGACGTCACGAAACAAATTAATCTTCAATAAGTCATATTCGGTTAGTTCAAGAACCAAATAATACAAGAGTCTTTCTCACACGTTAAACTAAAAAGTTCTAAAGTATTATTCATCAAAGGTGCTGAAATTCAAGCTTTACACGTGTTTAAATAGTTTCGAGAAATTAACCATAATAGATCCCTTCTTGTAAGTTGAATTGATCCACTTACAAAAACTGATCCAAAACATTTACTAGTAAATCCAAACCCTAATCCAAACAAGTCTTGGATTCTTTCTGAAAACAAACTATTAATTAAGTCTAAACATGCCTTGAGATGGAGTTAACAGAATAAAAATAAAGCTCATAAGTTTAAGTCTTGTTTTGTCGTGAGAAAAGAAGAAGAATAGAAAATATTATATGTTTGATACAAGACTTATTTATCGCTTATAATGCTGCCCAATAATCCTAGGAAATAAAAGAGAATTTGCTACCCCTTTGGTTTTCAAGTTAGAATAGGATTTTGATCTTAGCTTTATATTTATTATTCTTTTAGAAAGAAAATGATGTTGCTTTTAATACTATTCTTTACCGCCATATCTGTTTTCTAAGTTCTCTTGGATTCATTTGTTTTCTTTGTTGTGTTTTCTCCTCACATGAAAACATCATAGTATTAGTTTAATATGTCATGTAGTCAATCGGTTGGTTGCACGTAACATTATTATATTCATGTAACTACATATTTATTATTAATAAAGACTTAATTTATTTTTAATATTCATATTATATTATATTAATGAATCTAATATTTGATTTATGAATCTAGAGTAAAAACAAAGTTCATAGGACAAAAATATTTTGCAAAGAAAATTATAAAATTATTATAATTGTGAGATTTTTATTATATCAAAGCATTGTTTTCAAAATATTCTTGGTCAATATTTTTTTAAATATTAAAAATTTATTAGAATCGTAAAGACTATATATTTTTTTTTTCCTACTACTCGTACCCTTTTTGTGAAAAGATAAGTTTTGAAGAAATTCAATCTTTCCAGCGACAGACTAACTTCTAAATTCAAGTAGAATATCCCAAATTTCCTCCTACAACACTTATAAGTATATATATTTGTCACATCTGATTTGGGTATTCATCTAGACAAGGTTTTACGTTATTGGATTGTCGGGTCAACTCAGATGTTACCCCATCAATTTAGGTTATTTATTTTTATTAAAATAATATTATTTTATTTTATAATTTTCTTAAAAAAATCAATCTAATTAGATTTAATCGTGTTAATTACGTCAACGAGATATATTTTTTTTTATTTAAAACTTTGAACGACAAGTTTTAACATGAAAGCGTAATCAAGCTTAACCGCTATGATATGAAATCACTCTCACTTTGCATCCATAGAATTTAAAACTGGAGAAGCTTTTACATATAATATTCCGTGATGAAGATGAACTACCATAAATCCCGTGATAGGTTCCCGCTGCGATTGAAATTAGGTCAGAAATTAAGAGGGTGGCCCACAGTGTAACCATAAGAGAAGAAAAATTATCCCATCACCTTCAAACTTGACACATTTATGAGATTGCCAGGAGGAGGAAATGCAAGCGACGAAGGATGACATTATATATATATATATATATATATATATATATATATATATAGGTGGGGAGGAAACCAAAGTAGGAGGGGGCTGGAAAGTTGACAAAAACAGTTCCACAATTACGGCAGAGATTGATCGCACTTTTGGCGCCGACTGACAGAGGCACGCGGAAACAGTTGGGCACACGGAATTTTTTTGTGTTTATAAATAATTTAAGAGCGTTTTTTGGAGTACGATAAAGGATGGTATTTAATTTTTTTTTAATGAATGAGAATATGTTAAGATATTTTTTTAATTTTTAATATTATTACATTAAAAATATTAATTTAAAACTAAAAAATTTAAAATTTTTTAAAAACATTGTTGGATTATAATATCAAACATGATCTAAAAAAGCATTTAGTATTGTTTTTTGTTATCGTGAATAAAAGGTTGGAAATAAAAATGAATGAATTTAAATTTTAATATTGTATTTGAAAAAATAATAAGAAATTAAAAAAAATCTTAATACATTTATAATGAATGCAGTGATGATAATAAAATTTATTTTTAAAATAATATTAAAAACATTTAAGATAATTGTAGTGATATTAATATGATAGTAAAAATTAAGACCACCACCACCATCACCATGAGGGATCATTATGGTAAAAGAAAATTAGTGAGATGATGGAACAGAAGCGCGAATACGATAATGATAATAATAATAATAATATTAATAATAATAAAAATAATGGTAATAACATTGAGATGGAGATGATGATAAAATAATTTAGTATATAATAAATATAAATCCTTGCAAATGATAATAGAAATTTGATCTTCAGAAAACTTATTTATTGTGAGAGGTATTCACGAACCCCGAATATAACTAGTCTCACCCTTTAAAAAAGTCATGAGAA
>Ga0325402_1007042_pt1 | contig 10668 bp, 8 predicted proteins | sample PopdelMetagenome_22_FD_207212 | JGI IMG/M metagenome (GOLD analysis project Ga0325402, IMG submission 207212) | Populus deltoides microbial communities from Bellville, Georgia, United States - Xylem-PdKOR-R3 | ecosystem: Host-associated > Plants > Phyllosphere > Stem > Wood/Secondary xylem...
ACATTTTGATGGGTCCTACTATTAAAAAGCAATTTTTTCTTTTTAACCAAACAGCATTTGGTGTGGCTGCGGGTGAACCTCACCCGCAACCACGTTACCAAACGCTCTCCAAAAGAAATGAGATTTCTTAATACTTTGCAGTTCATATATTACTGAAGCATCTTAATATATATTTTTTAATCGTTTCATATCGAATCCAAGTTTTAGATTAGTCAATTAAGAGGTCGCATAGTATTTTTAAATCATTTTAATGAGAGGTATCTAATTTTTAATTTGTGAGGATGATAACTTGGTAAAATGCTAAGCTTGATTCTTTGTTGTTTTTTTTTCTATACTTTAAAAAATATTTACTGGATTTTATTATTCTTTAGTTTTGACACAATTATTAAATACTATAATTTGTTTTTCTAATTATTATATATTTGATCTGAAAATAACATTACTAGTAATAAAAGTCTCTATGAAAACTTAATTAAAATTGTTTGTCTATTATTAGAATATTTAAATAGATTTTAAACATAATTTTATTGTATTTATAATTTTTTAACTTTTAACCACACAAAATATGGATATGTTATTTTAATATTTATTTTTAACTTGCTTTAACAATCATATTTAAAAAAGAAAACGAAAACAATGCTTTCAATTAAAAACATTGTATTGGCTAAGATGAATGGGATATGCATGAATATGAAAATTTAAAAAAAAAATTAAAAAAACTGTATTTTTTTGTTTAATTTCAATCATACACATACTATTTTGATATTTATTTTTAACTTACCTTAAAAAAGAAAAACAATTCTTCCGGTTAAAAAATTATGTCGACCAAGATAAATGGAAAATACATTAATATGAATTTTTTTATGAAAATAAAAATTGAAACAATTGTATTCTCATGTTTAATAATAATTACAAATAATTTATTGAGATCTAGATTTATTTCACGTAATTGTCACGGGGTAATTTTTCGCTTCACGAATAAACTGGTGTAGCACCGTAGTCCCCTACTAGATTCAGCCTTTCCTCGCCAATCCCGCTCATGTTTGCCTAGTAACTAAGTGTTTCTCTCACCTAGAAGGTTTCCTCACTTTTCCAAAGTTAAGTAGTCAAGCAGAATACAAAAATAGAATGAGTTAATCAAAGTGTACATCAAGTTTTATAGAAATGTTTTCCCAACCTTTATTAATTTTATTAATCTGGTAAAAAAAAACCATACACAATTCTGTATGTATATTATGCATAATGATTAGATGCTACACCAAGCTAATCTCTTTATCATGTGCTCTTGCATGCCCTACATGCTGAACTATACACAATTCAGTGTGTGTTTGCTGGAGCAAGCCTTCGCATTGAAAATTTGTTCTTCTCAGAGTCGCCAACACTAAAACTCAGGCTACTGAAGCTGGAGAAGGATCCTGCTTGCTTTTATCTCTGGGAGGGACAGCCAATTGCTGCTAGCCAGAAAAAATGGACTACTGGAGCATCGCACCTTACACTGTCTCTGGAAACATCTACCAACTTAAATGGGACACCGAGTTCCAATGGGATGACCTCAGGCTTATCGAGATGCGTTGAACTACAAGATGCTTCTGTGGAATTTAAAATTTTAAATCTCCCACGCCATAGTGCAGGCATAGCACACAAACTAGTTACATCTACTTGACAATTTTTTCTGGGTGTAAGCCATGCATAGTAGTTTATAGTAAATTACTAGAAAGTAGAAAACAAGCAAATTATTATAATTATAATATTTACAAACTGTTTGGAAACGTGGTATAAACTGTTTTTTTTTTAAATTTTAATTTTTTTATTAAAATTTAATATGATTTGTATGTTTTGGATTGTTTTAATGTGCTGATGTCAAAAATGATTTTTAAAAAATGAAAAAACATCATTGGCATGCATTTTGACACGAAAAATTATTTGAAAAGCAACCGCTACCACACTGTCAAACATATTAATCTTGATCCAGGAGCCATGCTAAGTGAGACGATCAAAATTAACCTAAATTTTGATGATTATTTTTTTATGGAATGATGTAATTTTTATAAAATAGAAATTTTATTTTTTTTACTCGGCCTTGTTATCAAATTGACACACTAGAATGGGTTTATAAGGCTGTGTTTATTTGTTTTTTTTGTTTATGTGGTGTGATTTATATCTTGCTTTAATCATATATTAAAAGCGTTTAACTAATTATCACGCTGTTGTATATATTGGTCTCACTAAAAACTCTATATTGAAACCCTGGTTAAAAAATGTTATATTTTGTACACATTTTAAATGTATGTTTGAAATTGTGATGTATGATGTTTTTTAAATTAATTTTTTATTTGAAAAAATACATTAAAATATTTTTTTATTCTTAATATCATCACATCAAAAATTTCAGAAAACACTAAAAAAACAATTCAATGCCTTTTCATGCCAAACACAGTTTCATAAAAGCACCAAAACGCACTTTCAAAAGTGCTTTCAATCACATTCTAAACATGTATTTTCAAATTGTAATTATAAAAATTACCACAATGATGTATAATCATTTTTAAAAGTATTTTATTATTTGAAAATATATTAAAATAATTTTTTAATTTTTGAAACCAATATATTAAAACTATAAAAATATTATAAATAATTAATTTAATATTTTTTGAGGTGAAAAGATTTTTTAAAACATATAAAAAACAAAAGTTATCGAACTCCTTCCACTGCAAAAAAAATTGTCTGATCTAACCCGATACAGGAGCTTTTTATTTTTTCTGTTGAAACCTGTTTCATGATTTTTTGCTTCATTTTTTTTTTATATTTTTAAAACTATTTTAAAATACTAATATTAATAATAATAATAATGAAAACTATTTTCATGCATGTATGAAAGAACTACTACCGCCTTTACAGACATTACCCTAACCACATAGGGTCTCGAGGTAATTATGCGTACATCCTTGAGCATATTTTAAACTCATTTCCCGCCCATTGCACCTCGAAGAAGACAATAAAAGTAAATAATAAATACATCATTTTTATTTATTTATTTACTAAAAACACTTTATTTGCTGTTGCAAATTCAGAACTTCCCATCCTCTCTGCTCTTCTGCCCTCCGGTCCGGTTCCTGCAATTTTCACTCAGAAACACCCACAGTAAGCACCGGTTTCCTTTCGTTTTGCAGTTCGTACTCTTACATCACTTTAAAATCGTTGATTTGTTCAATTGATCTCGGTAATTCCATTTTTTTTCATTGCCCTAGTTTTTTTTTTCTTTTAATCAACCAGCTCATTTATTATTTCTGAGCTCCTGCTGTGTGAAAGCAACAAATTTGTGCCGTTTTTAAGGTGATGTTTTTGTGCTGGTTTGTTTTTTCAGGGCTTGAAATGGGGAGCGAAGTGGAAAATGAAGCTCCTGCTGACTCTCCTACTTCGGTTCTTGAAGATGAGGTATTATTTAGATCTCTAGATGAATTTTTTTTCTTGAGAAATTATTGTAAATTTTTATTTTATTTGTCTGTTTGGTTCTTGAGAAAATGAAGGATTTTAGTAGAAATGAAGAGCGAAAAGTACTTGAAAATGACCTTTTTTTTAATGATTTTATGTTTCTGTTCTTTTTTTTTTTTTTTAATATCATGAAGGAGAAATGCAAGATCAAAGAGGAAGTGAAATTGGAGGAAGTGATATTTGTAGAAGCAAAAAATGGGGACTCGTCTCTCATATCAAAATCTATGGCAGAGGAAGAAGAGAAACTATTGAATTCTCGGATAAAAGAGGTGCAAGAAACAGTGCCGGAGGAGGCAGCTCGCTTGAATGAGAGTCAATATACGAGATTGGATGACCTCTTAACTCAAACTCAGCTCTATTCGGAGTTCTTGCTGGAACAGATGGATCAAATCACAACTGTATCTTCTCAAAAGCCTTTTTTTTTAATGAATTTTGTTTGGTTGGTGGTTGTTTTCCTTTCTATTTATTTTTTTTTTTTTGCTTTACTTATGATTTAAACTGCATTGCTAGAATGGAGTGGAGCAAGAGGATGAACCTGCGAAGCAAAGTAGAGGCCGGGGATCAAAAAGAAAAGCTGCTGCACTATACAATTCTGTAATCTTCGAACTTTCTTCATGTTTTCCTTTATATCAATATTAGTATTTTGCATATAAGGTTAGGGATGGCTGCTGTGGGTGGCATTGTTTTATTCTATAAAATTTAATGTTAAGTTAATTTATTGGGACTTGACTAGTTGCAGATCATGGCAATTCTAACAGTCAGTTGGGAAGTAGATGGTTTATTCAGCTAACAGAAGGAAGTAAACTAATTTTCAATAATTTTTTCATCGTATATATTCCATGGTTAGTTCTTAATGCAATAGAGCTGTTAATAGGAAAAATTGTTATAAAGGAACATTTAGCCCACCTGCCAGAGATAATTGTAAATGATGAAAATACGAAAATGTAAGAGAACTGATTAAAAAAGGTGAACGTATAAATAAACCTGGTGGAATTTTGGTGCCTGACCTCTTAAATCTTCTTGTGTCTAATGATAGTGTATGTGTATCTCTGTGAAACGATACCATTTTAAGACTGCCTTAAAAACTTACAACCTGCCATAACTTTTCTTCAGAGGAAAGCCAAGAGAGCAGTTACTGCAATGCTTACAAGGTCTAAGGAAGTTGAAAACGCTGAGGATGCAAATTTGACTGAAGAAGAAAGAGTTGAGAAAGAGCAGAGAGAACTTGTACCTTTGTTGACTGGTGGCAGGTTGAAGTCCTATCAGATTAAAGGTGTGAAATGGTTGATCTCTCTTTGGCAAAATGGGCTTAATGGGATCCTTGCCGATCAAATGGGACTTGGAAAGACTATCCAAACAATTGGTTTCCTAGCACACTTAATAGGGAATGGCTTAAATGGGCCTTATTTGGTTATTGCCCCTCTTTCCACTCTCTCAAATTGGGTGAATGAGATTTCAAGGTAAAATTTTAACTTGATTTTTCATGTAAACTGCCCACCTTGATCTTTTAATCCACACTTCTATCTGATTCTCTGTAAACTCCCTTTAATAGGTTTGTTCCTTCTATGGATGCAATTATATACCATGGTAACAAGAAACAGAGGGATGAGATAAGGAGGAAGCACATGCCCAGATCAATTGGCCCCAAATTTCCAATTATTGTTACTTCCTATGAGATTGCATTATCTGACGCGAAAAAGCACTTGAGGCATTACCCATGGAAGTATCTTGTGGTTGATGAGGTGAGTGTTTCAACAAGGTAGTTTGTAGGTTAGGCAGGTACTCTTTCCCTTCCAAACAAAGAATATTCACCTAAGGGTGGTCATATGCACTTCATTGTTTTTTACTATACTACAAGTGGTTCAACTATTTCAGTGTTGTTTGTATTTATCGAGATCAACCACACTGTACGCAAGACTTTCTTGTATATGCAAGAAAACACTCAGGATCTCAATTGCCTGGAATTCTAAAAGTTGCTTTCCTTTGTTGGTCTTTTCTGGTACGCTTTTAGATTTGTCATCACTTTATACATTTTTGTTAGGAACCTGAAAATAACAGGTTTCATTTGTTTGTTTTTGGATTTATGAAGTTTAGACTTGCCATGCAGGCTTGCAACCATGGTCTTTTGGATCTTGCAATTGTACAAAGCTCTAATAATTTGAGCTAATTGACTAAGCACTACTATCTTGTTAGTTTTTAGATTTTTTTTATTACTCTGTTAATAATTTATACTGAAATTTGAAAACACAAGCTTTCTAGTCCATGCTTGTGTTTGAACATAGGATTCAAGATACCTTTGCATTTGTTTGTGCCTTTTGCACTTTTAATAATCTGGACCCTTATTCTTTCACACGCCAATATTTAATTTGCAGGACTAGTGATTTACCTAACTATTCTAAACTGTAACTTTCTTACTGAAGGGGCACCGGCTGAAAAATTCAAAATGCAAATTGCTGAAGGAGTTGAAATACTTATGTGTGGACAATAAGCTCCTATTAACTGGGACACCCCTGCAAAACAATTTGGCTGAGCTTTGGTCATTGCTGAATTTCATTTTGCCTGATATTTTCCAATCTCATGAAGAATTTGAGTCGTGGTCAGTATGCTTTGTCTTGTGCTTTTTTTTACTGTGCAGTCCTGGTAACCTTTCAACTTCATTTGTTTTTCAAAGTTGCCCATGTATTTTCCAGTGATTATGGCATCGTAAATTTAATCATGTAGTTTTGCTGCAATGCTAAACATTACTGCCTTGTGCATTTCAACATATATTTAGCCAGGGAAAAAAAAATCTGATCTGTTCTCTGGTTTCATATGTTACTTGGCAGTCTAGGGTGAACTATTTTGTTTCTTTCTGCATTCATGACAAGAAAATTATAAACATTTGTTTGTCTTAAGTATGGTCAGTGAAGGTGCCACCAGTTTGTTGGGATGGGTTGGCTTATTATAGTTGATTTAAGTTTTGTTTCATTGGTAAGAAAACACCACTTGAACATTTTCTTCTTTACAAACATAAAAGCTTCCCATTTGTTTGTCCTTTCTGTTGTGCCCCTATGTTCACAAATGAAATCTCTTCTCATTTGTCTACTGACGTAGGTTTTGAGCCAAATCTTCTCAATTCATGTGCATGTTATTTGTTTTTTTCCTTCTCAATTTTCATGGCTCGTTATATCACCTTTAGGACATTTGTTCAAGCCTATTTTTTTTTTCTAAAAAAAAAAACACCAGTAGACGTTGCATATGATGCTGGATTGAACCAAGAGAATCCAATAAAACTTGGTCAATTCTTTTTGTTTTGTTTTTGTGCAATCTGCATGGCCCCAATTAGCTTAAATCTTGATTTGTTCAAGAGAAAGAAGAAAGTGCATAGCCTATTGTGATGATACTTACTGCTTTTGCCTGAGCTTTTATAACTAACAATGTGTTTTTTCTTTCTCAGGTTTGATCTGTCAGGAAAGTGCAGTAATGAAGCAATGAAGGAAGAAGTAGAAGAAAGGCGAAGGGCTCAGGTATGCACCCTTCCTACTGATGTAATTGTACTTTTTTATGAAACAGTCTAAATGGCATGGTATCAACACTGGGTTTTCAATCAACCTCAGGTTGTAGTCAAACTCCATGCAATATTGCGCCCATTTCTCCTTCGGAGATTGAAGGCTGATGTGGAGCAGATGCTCCCCCGGAAAAAGGAGATTATTTTATATGCTACTCTGACCGAGCATCAGAAGAAATTCCAGGATCATTTAATTAATAAGACCCTGGAGGGCTATTTGCGAGAGAAGATGGATACAGGTATTAGATTATTTTCAATCGATTTTTTATTGATATTAAATCAGGCTTGAAATGAAGAAAAGAGGCTGTATTTCCTGTGATTTTTTTTCTGGACATTCTGGTGTTTTTTCTGGCTGATGTTGGGCACTGGTGCTGCTGGCTATTAAAGTATGACAGCTCCAAGTGAGAATTTCAGGATACTTGCTGTTTATCAATTAGCTGTACGGATCTTTATGCCTATTTGATGTCGCAGGAAAATGGTGAATCTAGAACCTGAATAGTTGATTGAAGTTAAAAATGAACATTATCTGCTTTTGGATCACTGTATTGTCCATTTCTCCCTATTTTGGTTGTGGGTCCTTGACTTAATCCTGGCTATGGTTTGTCCTATGATTTGTGAAGCACTGGTCCATTAATGTTCATGTTATAATTAATTTTTCTTCTTGAACAGAAGCTCAATCAAAATATCACGGGGCCATGCTCTTTGTTTGCTTTATCTTATGTAGTTCTTTTTTAGATTATTCTACCTGATAGCAAAAAGAAGTGATTTTTTCTTTAGCCATACTTCATGTCTTGCATTTTAAGCAAGCACTGGTCTAATAGAATACATAGCCACACAACACATTTTCCTGTATTGACTTGTGGCTTTTGATATTGCAGGACGTGGTATGAAAGGAAGGCTTACCAATTTGATGGTTCAACTTCGAAAAAATTGCTACCACCCCGACCTCTTAGAGTCTGCCTTTGATGGATCATGTATCTGCCTTACAGCACATTTAACTACTGTAATGTAAATTTGTGGCTTGCCAGATTCACTAATGCCTTTGATATTCGGGACAGATTTCTATCCACCCGTGGAACAGATAGTTGAGCAGTGTGGCAAATTCCGATTGCTGGACAAATTGTTGAATCGATTGTTTGCACTCAAGCACAAAGTATGATGCACAAGTTTTTACCCTTTCTAGTTTATTTTAGCTACATGCTCATCTCCCGCTGGCTTTGTAAACAGGTTCTGATTTTCTCTCAGTGGACTAAAGTTTTGGACATAATGGATTACTATTTTAGTGAGAAAGGATTTGAAGTTTGTAGAATTGATGGCAGTGTGAATTTGGACGAAAGGAAGAGACAGGTTTGTTACGCCTTGCTTTGATTTTCTGCTTTGAGGTTTAAACATGTAAGAAAGGTTCTCACTATTGATGAATATTGAATCTGTTTCCAATTTTGGATTTGCAACTGTCTGAGTCAATTGGTACATAATCATACATGATCTCACTTATGCCTGTTGTCTGCTTTTCATCAAAGCCTTTCTGCTTGTTTTGATTATGCACTTTTGAAAGCTTCTTTCAAGATCTTGGAGACGCAATGTACTCCTGTTTCCACTATCTGTCTTTAATAATCAGGCTTGCATCTTGGCTAATTTTATTGTCACTTTGTTTCTTTTCCAGTCAACGTATCTGAGGATTAAAGTGTGTTATTATTCTAGTCTTGACAAGCCTTTGTTTTATGTTGGACAGATTGAGGAATTCAATGATGAGAACAGCCAGTATAGGGTATTTATTCTCAGCACAAGAGCTGGTGGACTGGGTATAAACCTCACTTCAGCTGATACCTGTATACTGTATGACAGTGATTGGGTATTTTCTTGATCTTGTGTTCCATCTTCCACCCTCAATCTACTAAAACTCTTGATGTTTCGTGCTATTTCATTGATATACTTCTGTATTTCAGAACCCTCAAATGGATCTGCAAGCCATGGATAGATGTCATCGAATTGGGCAAACCAAGCCTGTTCATGTTTACAGGCTTGCAACAGCTCAGTCAATCGAGGTATCTCAATATTGATCTTTGTTGTCATTTAATGCTTTGTTTGGTTGTTAGATCATTGACAAATCATATGCTTACAGGGTCGTATTTTGAAAAGGGCTTTTAGTAAGTTGAAGCTTGAGCACGTGGTCATTGGGAAAGGGCAGTTTCATCTAGAGCAAACCAAGTCTAAGGGCACGGAAGTCATGGAGGTTTTTTTATCTTCTTTGTTTATTTTCACCTCTTCTATCACTTAGCCTTTACAGGTAGCCATGGCATCCTTCTTTCTTGGCTCATTGTCAATTCAGCAGGGGCTGGCACCTCAGTTAGAGTTTAGAAAGATCTGATTTTTACACCTCATTTATTTCTCTCCTTTTGAACATCCTTTTAATCTGGTGTTAAATGGTGAAACAGTGACCTTTGGCAATACCCAGATGGCTGTTAATACGTCGACCCACCGCAGCATGTTAAAAAACTGAAAATTCTGTGTGATGCAATAGTGCAAATTTTGATTTATTGTTGACCTAGCACCTGTGGTTAGCTAATGCTGGATGTGACTCAATTATGACTAGCACATCTTGTTTCATTTCCTTTGTGCTTTCAGGAAGAGGATATACTGGCGCTACTTCGAGATGAAGAAACTGCAGAAGACAAGTTGATACAGACAGATATCAGTGATGAAGATTTAGAGAGGATCTTGGATCGGAGTGATTTGGTTGTAGGCTCATCGGATAATGACACAGAAAGTATTGCTGCTACTGGTTCATTTCCCCTGAAAGGGCCTGGTTGGGAGGTGGTAATACCAAATGCAAATGGAGGCATGCTCTCTACCCTTTACAGCTAGCGGTTTGCTTTGTAGGATGCGGTGCAGACGTGCCCATGATATCTGGACGTCTTGCTTTTTGTGGGGTGACTTGGAATTTGCCCTTGTTATCCTTGAGCTGCATGTTGCTCTCGGACGGGTCTCTTTCATTTTGGGAACACGTGGAAAGAGGCTATTTTTGTAATGTCTCATTATCAGACAGATGTATCCTCATCTTCTGATTCGATTTCAGAAGCTCAAAACAAATGATGCATCTGTACTCTAATTATGTCATCATCTTACTTTATATGAATGGTGATTATGTAGGATGCAACGTGAACTCGCAAGTCGCAAAATTAACTGTAAAAAGCATATGAATGCTGCAAATAGTAATGGCATAATTTGATCTCTTGTTTCTAATCTCATGGACAGAACATTTGAGAACGAACCAGCCATGAGAGGGTCCAGCTACTGAAAGATACCAATTACAATTTTCAAAGTGCCATTTTAGGTGCCTTAATTAGTTACGAAGTTCCTCGAGGAAAGATTTCACTCAAAAATGCTGATTCTGAGCTTCGGCTGGACCATTGCCTATTGGTGAATCGAATTTGAGATTTAATTAGAAGTTGTTCTAGGACTTTTCCTCTAGAATCCTAGATAGCAACAAATATCCAAGCAAGCTGGGGTAAATCAGTAAAAGGCGCCATTACAGATGTAACTAAAAATAATTCCGTTGCCGGGAATCGAACCCGGGTCTCCTGGGTGAAAGCCAGATATCCTAACCGCTGGACGACAACGGAATGTTT
>Ga0325402_1007043_pt1 | contig 10668 bp, 6 predicted proteins | sample PopdelMetagenome_22_FD_207212 | JGI IMG/M metagenome (GOLD analysis project Ga0325402, IMG submission 207212) | Populus deltoides microbial communities from Bellville, Georgia, United States - Xylem-PdKOR-R3 | ecosystem: Host-associated > Plants > Phyllosphere > Stem > Wood/Secondary xylem...
GTCAATATGTGTAAGGTATTAGGGTCATCTCATAAATACTACATCAATATCAGTTGCTTCATAATTATTAAGTGAATCCCGTTGGTAAAAGAACAAAAATCCTTGGGCTAATTAATTAATTAATTAATTAAGATTAACATTAATATATATATATATATATATATATATATATATATATATATATATATATATATATATAAAAACACTAAAAGACCTAGAGATTTTTTGTAGCCCACTTACATGTGCATAGTTGACTGTAACAATGATTTTTTAAAAGATTTTTTTAATTTTAATCACTAAACTTCTTTTTTAAAAACAAAAATTGATCCTAGTAGAGTGCGTTATTCTTGAATTTCAGCTTAAGAAATTGTTTTGTTTAGCTTGCTATACAGTTTTTGAGGTGTTAGAAAAAATATCCTGTTGTATTGGCATGCTTGAATTTGCACCCAAAAAAAATCAATTTTATTGCTTGAAAAAATTTAAAAATGCAGGACCGCATTTGATATTATTTCTACAACAAAGGGCTTTTTTTTTTTGTAATGTTCAACTTGTTCCTTTATGTTGTTTTTGCCTTCATAATTGATTTCTTTTCTATTTTGGTCCCTTTAGTTTTTGTTATTTTGTTTTGGTCCAAAACTTTGTTTTTTATTTTTATTTTTTCAGTACTTGGTTTGAGAGAAGAAAGAGAGGATCACCGATAAATAATAAATGAGAGAGGAAGTTGACAGTTGATTGAGCCTTGATGACAAAACAAGTTATTATTGGTATCAATGGGTTTCATTTTACAAGAGAAGTTTATTTAGGCATACTTAGCTTTTTATCTTTATGAAAAAAAAGGTAGATTGAGGATATATATTTTTTAGATTTGATTTTGTTTTCTGAACTGATTTAGGGATGTTTTAAGTTGAAAAATTAGTTTATTAAAGCTATAAGAGTTTTTATTATGTTTTTTTTTGTAAAAAAAGGTTTAAAATGAGTTATTTTTATCCCAAAAAGCCGACTTTGAATTTTTTATCACCACTCCGGTGACCGGAAACTACGTTGGCAAACGACCCATCATTTGCCACTATAGACAACACATCATTCATCTATTTTTAAAAAATAAAAAACAAAAAACACCAAATATGTAGGTTTGGCCTTCCAAGCCCTCGCACATCTAACCTTGTTTTTTTATATGTTAGGCCTCATGGCATAGGTGTTGTCTTTCCTAGGCTTAAAATTTATTTGTTGTCTTTCATGTGCATGCCTACATTTATTATGATATAATTAAATAAAAAATAAATTTCTAAAAGCTCTCCTCACTAACACGTGAGAGGTGTGTTGATCTTATAATAATAAAAAACAGCTCGAAGCCTAAATAAGATGCATCCAGTCCTTTCGAGCTACAATCTGAACATATTGTTTTTAGTTTGCTTAGACTAGTACGACCCATTCCTTTTCTCTTGTTTGGACCTACAAAAATATTTAGGCTTCAACCTAGCACCATGAAATATTTTTGACTCTTGCACATATCTCAAAGTATTTTTTTGATTTCTAAGTCAAAACAAGGAATGCATATCGCCCACGTACATAAGCTTTTTATGTTTTTATTAATAATTTCTCTGCAAGTACAAACTTTTTATACAGGTTACGCTGTATTTTTTTCCCAATGACCACAATGCAAACAAACACCATGTTCTATACAGAGCAAATGCCTTCTTTCTGCAGCATTGGTTGTTTCTCACAAACGTATCGCTAACAATTCTCCAACCACTTTAACCAATAATAAGCTAGACACATTAATAAATGGTGGGCACTAGCATCTCAACCAGTCAACTTTCATACAACTCTCCATGTTTGAGGTAAGCTAATACGACCAAGGTCCAAAAATACCTTAGGTCACTAGTAAACGAGGTATAAGCTTTCCAAGTCACAAGTTCTCAAACACTTACATTGTCTCTCAATTTTCTCATACGTTATTTCTCTCCTGTATTTATTGACTTAAGTATTGGAAACTCTCTTGTTTCACGAGGGACTTGTTTTTTCATCTAAACTTTCAATCATCAATCAAGCTTAACGACTAGTAAGCCTAGACATAAGGCCAATGTTAAGCCCACATGTTTTTGCCTAGGATCACAACCCGTGAAAAGTCAATTTTTTGTGTAAAGTTTTTTTACAACTTCATCACTAACGTTATTTGTTAGAATCTGAACAAAAAGCTAGTTCATTCTTGTTTCTACACCTTTCACTTTTACCAAATAATTCTTTACATAGCTAATGAAACTTTAGAATGAGAGAAATTAATTGATCTCCCTACTATAGGGACTCCACCTCCCAAAATTTCCAACAACTCACTCATCAACTACAAGTGCTCAATAATGTTGTTTTGGTCATACAAGAACACCTTCATATTCTTTGGTTCCATTAATAAAAAAAAAATCAACATATAGTTTCATTATGTGCAATAGATGTATAGAGACATCTCCCTTTCATGAAAAACAGAACAAAATGACATATAAAGTCTGCATGATAATCTTACTCTTTGAAAGAGATACTCTCGCTTTGGAGAGCACTCCTTTATAGATCCCAGTCATAGATGTGGTTATCTTCATCAATTCTTTTCTAACTCTCACTCGTATGCTCTCTAATAAAAAAGACCTAGACGCAAATTAATATTTACTCTAAATAATAAACATTAACCCTACTAGCTAAAAAAACTTTCTACTTTGTCATAAAATATTAGACACTTATCTCTTCAAAGAATGTGTCGTTGTGAATACGAGCTTGAATAACTACGATAGCCTTATAGATTCTAGGAAGCACATACAAAATTTTAGAGGAAACCTAGAGCTTGTGATACAATAGAGTGACAACATGTGCAAAATTTTCCATGTAATTTTTCATGGATCTGCTAAGGTCTAGTATCACAAGCTTAAACATAGCTCTATTCATAAACTTCACGACCTCTATGTTAAACTCATCTCTTATTTTAGCACTAGCATCCCAACTAAAAAAAGCATGATAGAGCTTGTTGCCATCTCTTAATGATAAGATGAAAGCACCAGAATACATCTTTAGAGATTTAGTGAAAAAAATTTTAACGTGGAAAATCTAATTGAACCAAATATCATTGAGGCCCTGATTAGTGGAGTCTTCAACTACACAATATGGGAATGTATATATACACTGCTTAATAGGACTTTTCTCAGCGTTAAATATATAATGGGAAATTATATTTGGGTGCAAGAAGAAATAATGACTAGACAAGTTCATCTACATTTCCATCAAGTACAATATCCTCAACATCAATAGTCTCTAACCAAAGCATCTAAAACGAGAACTAATGGATACATTCATGATCGTTTTACATTCCTTAAGCTCCAAACTACCTCTTTGACCACCACACAGACTGAGGTGTTGGATGTTATCAAAGAAAAATAATTTTTGCAATATCCTTCTCTTATAAAAAAAAAATGATGTGAACACAAAGAACATTAACAAAGTTTGTCTTTTTTGTGACTATGGATATAACACTGTGGAATGCAATGTCATGAAAAAGAATATATAAAGATTAATCTCTAGAGGTTACCTTCACCAGTTCATAGAAAAACAAAATAAAACAAAACAAAACTTGAGCATAAAAAAAAAGTTTACACACTTGATGATCTACCTAAAACCTACTAAAAATATGTTATTGATGCAAATAAACCCTAAATTATTGACTAATAAACTCACCCAAAAGGTTCTGTGCAAAGAATTGGACCAAAATTGGTCCAAATCATGGGGTTAAAGAAATGTTCTTTATAAGAACATAAAGAACACTGTCTTAGAACCTAGAAAATACCCAGATAAGAAAGTAGCCACTATCAAACCCAAAAATTGAATTCTAGGCCTCTAAAACATGCTTTTCGAGTTCTAACAAACCACTTTACCATCAAATAACATCAAATCATTCAGATTATACAAGATATTCCACATCAAAAAACTATCAACTTAAAACAACCTATATGTTCATGCAATATTAGAGTTGAATTTCCATTATAATAAATTTATTTTGACATTTATAGTCCAATGAATGTGAAGGAAAGGCATGACGGTATCCATTCATCATATTTATAAATGATTTCACTCTATAGTCATTTTTTTATATATCTTATAAATCAGTAGCTTTAAGTTGCTTCATAAAATACATAAAACTTGTCGAGAATAAATTAGACATTAAAATAAAAACTTTGAGAACAAATTGAGGATGCAAGTATTTATCTGATTAGTTTAGAGAATTATATAATGAAAGAGGGATTTATCAACAATTGATTATTCCTAGAATGCGACAACAAAATAATGTTGCGAAAAAAAGAAATATAACCCCACTTGAAATTGTTATGTTAATAATGACATAAGTAAACTTGCCTATCACCAATTAGAGTGATGCACCATTAATTACCACATATGTAATTAATTGTATACCCTCTTAGTCAATTATAACTATGTCATATGAGTTTAAGGGATGATGAATTAGTTTCAAGTAAAACTCAATTGCTACCTATAATGAGTCTTTTGATGATTATTGATCCGAGTAGGAGTGACATTACCATTGATTTATTAATGAATCAATCTTAACTATAACAAATTGAGATTAATCTATGATTTAAGTATTTATATGATCAATTCAGAGAATTATATAGTGAAATAGGAATAGATCAACAATTAACTATTTATGGAACGCCACAACAAAATAGAGTTGTGAAAAGAAAAAATAAAACCATACTTGAAATTGTTACGTTAATAATGGCACAAGCAAAATTATTTACCGCCTATTAGGTTGATGCACTATTAACCATCGTATATGTAATTAATCAATCGTATACCCTCTAAATTAGTTACAACTATGCCATATGAATTATGGATAAAACATAAACCTAACTTGAGTATTTTAAAACTTTAGGGTTATGTACTTATACTTATGATTCTTATCATAAATATGGAAAACTAGGTCTAAGTGGGGAGAAATATATATTTATAAGATATTTTAAACACTTAAAAGGACATGTGTTTATTGGTAAGAAAAAAGTGGAAATATAAGTAAATTTGAATAACGAGATGTTACATTATTAGAGAATGACTTTTCTAGACAGATAAAAGTAGGTCAAGACCTATCTCTTTATAAGACCCAGGACCATGATGCTTCTACCATACAAATACAAATTGGCTCACTTTCGAGTGGGAGCAATTTGAGGTATGATTAATTAGTTTCAAGTAAAACTCATTTGCTACCTATATTGAATCCATCAATGATTGTTAATTTAAGTAGGAGTAACATTATCATTGATTTATTAATAAATCAATCTTAGTTACAATGAAATGGTCATTTAACATTCATTATCGTAGTTTTAATATCAAAGAGGAAGAACTTATGTTTATTCCACAAGATAAAAAAGAGCCAATAAATATAAACAAAGCTTTTTCATGCCTTGATGATTAAAAATAAATTAAAGTTATGGAAGAAAAGTTAGAATTTATAAAATCAAATCAAGTTTCAAAATTGATTGATTTATTGAAAGGATGCAATGCCATTAAGATGCAATGCCATTAGGAATAAGCGGATTCTTAAAATAAAGTGAAAGGTTAATAAAAGTATTGAAAAATATTAGACTCGATTAGTGGTTAAATGATACACATAATATAAAAGAATTGACTATGAAGAGATATTTTTACATGTTGTAAGGTTTGCCTCAATAAGATTGATTTCAACTATAATAGCTAACTTGAATTTTTTATTATATCATATGGATGTAAAGACTGCTTTGTTAATGAAGAATTAGAAAAAAAAATCTATATGGAACAACTTGTAGTTTTGTCAAGAAATATCAAAAACAAAAAGTATATAGACTTTTGTGAGACCCTAAAGATCAGTAGTAATCTTTACTTATGTCTTTATGACACTCATCTATTTATCAAGACTTAGATTTGATGTTCGTTATATTAGATGTTGTCAAGATATTATCAATAGTTCGATATACTAGGACATTACCAGGAAAGCGAGTTAAGTAAAAGTTGAGGGAATCGAGAAAAAAAATGATCATTTTGACATTATCACATCTACATGTATTCATTGGTCGATCAATTATATTTGTTTATGTGATAGACATAATTATAAATTCAAGAAGTATAAGGAATAAGATCTTGATAAACAAAAATGTGTTAAATGATCTAAGGTATTGCATATTGCATTAACTCTATATCCTATTATTCGAGCAGTTATATATTCCTAACAGACGTATGAGTTCTCAAATATGCCCGATAATACAATCTATTTGTTAAGCATATATATTGAAAAATTATTAAGAAAGTTGGTCTCATCATGTGTGAGTGAGAGATAAATAAAAAATGAATTTTGGTCAATTATGATGAGCCAATCCAATCCATATTAATATTATTTATATCAATAAAATAATATAAGGGAAAATGACGAAGAGTTACGTCTTAACAATAACCATTAAATATTAGAAACTTTTAAGCTTTATAAATATCTTAATGGACAATATAAGGTACACTTACATAATAAATAACAAACATGATTTATTATTATTTAACATGATTATAATTGTACTAATAATATAAGTTTTTAATGACATGTTTATGTTATTTCTTTCTAGTGCTTTTTTCTCCCAACAATTTACTTCAAGTCGGTCTACACAATTAGTCTTCCAATTAATCTCTCCCCTTATTTCTTAAAATAAATACAGTTTTGGTTATAGTATTTATAATTTTATATATTTATCAAGAAATAAAAATTTATTCTTACTTCAAGTCGGTCTACACTGTTTTGGTTTTCTTTTAATTTTATATTTATCTTTTAGGTTTTTAATATTTATTTATTAATCGATCTTATATTCGAGCATAGTCAACGCCTAATGGATATGGAAGAGCTAATTGTACAGACGAGCTTGAAGTAGATTTTTTATTCACCATAAAAAAGATTAAGAATTTTCTTATGAATTCCAATCGTATAAAAAAAAAACAGAGAGGAAGCGGCGGGCTTACCAACCCTCCTCTCTACCCACCGTCCCTGATGCAACCCGGTAACTTCCACCTCTCTACCCACCGTCCCTGATGCAACCCAATAACTTCTTTTTTTTCTTTTTCTTCCATTAGAGGGGAGAACAACTGAACAGGTATTCTTAATATTATTTTTTCAATAAAATAATTGTAGTCAATGTCAGGTCATTAAAATACTGGCGACGGAGTCAAAGTTGCGCAGATGAGATGAATGGTCTGTGACAACTGCGCAGCCAACGGCTAGAGAGAAAGTGGAGAGATGGCGCAGAGAAAAACGGTCCGTCTGCCCAAAAAGGACAGCCAAGCTCCAACGTCTATAATCTTGCGACTGCTGCTATAAAGGAACCCATTGACAAGCAACATCTTACCTGCTCTGTTATCATAAATTACTCGAGTTTTTTCAAATATTTGCTTGTACGAAATGCTGCCCTTGACATGGTGATGGTAATTATAAACTCTTTGACGATTTTCCTTCTGGGTGTAGTCCTTCAGGCGATAATGGATGCACAAATTTGAATCCTCTTTGGGTGTAATGGGCTAACTTTAGGTCATTTTCTGACATATGATGGACGATAATGGGAACAAGAATTCCATTGTGACGATTAGCAAAAACTAGTTGAAAACTATCTCGCATTATTGACAGACAGACACCCTTTCCAAGTTTTTTTTTTTTAATAAAATTAATAATAATAATAATAATAATAATATTGCCACCCTTACAAAGTGTACACCCGACTTTTATTGAGATGGGCAATAGCTATCTTTTTTTTTAATTATATTTAACCTTCCTATAAAAAAAATACATTTAATATAGTCTGTGACTTGAAATTTTCTAAGTCAAATTGAGTGAAATATTGAGATAATTTTAAACGGTTGGTCTGAATGTATATTATTTAAAATCATTTAGAGAGGAGATTTAGTCTCTATTAATACACAAGTTGGTTCAAAAATACTCCTTATCATTGAATTAAACAATGATAGATTAATTATATAGTAGGTGGTCTGGTGGTAAGAACTTGAAACTAAGAAATTTGCTCTTCCTGTGGTCTCAGGTTCGAGCCATGTAGTTATTAATATGATGATTACTAGAAACTTATAACTTCAGGGCCCATTGAATTAGTCAAGATGCGTACAAACTAACCAGAACATTAATGTTAATGAAAAAAACAATGGTAGATTATAAAAAATTTTCTAATGATACTTTAAACTATTTCTTAATTAAAAAAATAAAAAAAAGGTCTTTTCATTAATCTTGATCGTGAATGATAGTCTAAAAACACAACACATGTCTGAAATCACATGATTTGAAAAAAAAAATAACGGATGGATAGAAACCTGGACGCGGAGCCCCTTTTTAAAAACAAAATAGTTCATGGTACCCAAATCAAAAAAATAAAAATTTACGAGCTAAATTCAGATTGACCCGAAGTTCAGAGTAATTTTGGATAATTTAGCCTTAAGAATATACGAAACCTTTGTATATGGATTGCAGACTAAAATAACATAGACGTCACATTAGGATACATCTTCATCAATCTCTTGGGTCAAATCTTGGGATTATTATATAGTAAAATTTATTAATTTTTCTAGAATGCAATTAAAAATATATGAAACCTTAGTGTATAAATTGCAGGCTAAAACAATATATAGGTTACATTGGGATATGTTTCATCGACTTTTTGGATTCAAATCTTAAGAATAAGCATGTGGCAAGATTTATTAAATTTATCTAAATATATGAGATTGATATTGAGGTGTGTGTGTTGAGTTGATATTTTTTACTCAATATTTTTAATGTTTATGTAAAAAGATGATTATCTAAGTAAATATGGGTATCATAAATTATCAAATTCAATATACTTGAATTCAAGCTTGTGTTGAGCCCAACTTAATGTTTTTCTGACAAGTTGTTAAACTCGGTATACTTGAGGTTCAGTCATGTGCTGAGCCCAAGACAATGCGGGCTTAACAAGTTACCAGATTCATTATACTTGGGCTCAGGCACCTGTCGAGCCAAGACATTATAGGTTTGACAAGTTGTCAAATCCAATATACTTGGACTTAGTTATATGCCGAGCCAATAATAATGTGGGTCTGACAAGTTGTCAACCCCATGTTTTAATCCAATTTTTTACCTTTTATTTTTGTATTTTTTTAACAAATCAGAAAAATCCAAAAAACAAAATATGTTTTCAATCATTTTAGTTATTTTCTTCATTTTATTTAATTTTTTTTGTGTCAAAACAAATTTTGAAAATTTTTTAAAAAAAATACAATAATTAATATATATATATATATAAAGGGTTGAAACTAAACCGATGATTGAATAGCACATGCAACAATTGAGTTTGAGAATTTTTGAGTCTCAATTAAGGGTTTGAATTGAAGTGCAAATTGAGAAAATGGCCTAAATTAATTTAATTTGATTAAGATGGAAAATCCTTTTTTTCACATAAAATTAATTCACAATTGACATTAATAACAATTAAAACATGTAATTAACAACTCTAATTATCTAACGAAAACTCTGATACTACTGTTGAGTTACTAAATGTCATACACGCAACGGAAACAATAAAAATTTTTATTTAGGAGTCCCTAGGATTCCGTCAGACAGATCTAGAGTTGTTTAGCGATTTATTATCTAAAGATCTGATCTTTTTCGACTTTAAATATTTCTTTAAAGGTTGAGTTGTCGCAAACCATAAATCATCTAATTGTTCGGCCTTCAACAGTAATCCACATGAACCACCAATAAGAAATCTTCAAAATCCCTATTTAGGAGAGAGGGATTGGTATGTCTAGAGTGCAAGCTCTTTATTCTGTGATTTACGTAATTTTTCTATCTAATAGACAACCTCTCAAAAACATGAGGCATAGCTTACTATTTATAAAGAAATCTGAAAAACCATATAAATTAACAAAATATCAATTTGTTCCTTGAATAATATTCATATATTAATTCAGGATAATTTTAGAAATTAAGTCAATCAAGTCCTTACTTGATTTTTCTAGGTCTAGAAATATAATCCATGTATTAATTATATTATATTTCTTAATTTTTAAAATATATTTTAATCAAGTCATATTTAATTAAATTATCCCAGTTTAATTTATGACTAATAGTTTTTAATGTGTGTGACCCATTAGGTTCTTAATATGTTTGCCCAAATATAAACTATAATTCTAATTAAATATAATTAAATAAATTAATTTATTATCAATCCAACAATTGATTAATTTGTATTTGAAGATCAAGTATATTATCTAGCAAAATGTTATGATCCCTCAAATATTGAAAAAATCATTAGTGGTTTGACTTAACCTCTCAGTAACTGGTTTATCAGTTTAATTAATATCCTTTCATCAATAATATTCTTATTCAACATTAAAGCATAGTGTATGTCTATCATGTTAAATCATGTTTGTTCTCTACATAATAGTCATTGATCGTTTGAATAAGATTTGAAACTCCTTTTAAATCTTATTCTATCTTGGTCAACGATTTCTCAATCAATACTATTTGAGAACAGATAAAATATTTTTCCTAATTCACTTAGGATGATAAATCATCTCTTGATCACTCAAGTACCTTCATATAGTTCATGTTATCTATAATGACCACCTCTT
>Ga0325402_1007045_pt1 | contig 10666 bp, 8 predicted proteins | sample PopdelMetagenome_22_FD_207212 | JGI IMG/M metagenome (GOLD analysis project Ga0325402, IMG submission 207212) | Populus deltoides microbial communities from Bellville, Georgia, United States - Xylem-PdKOR-R3 | ecosystem: Host-associated > Plants > Phyllosphere > Stem > Wood/Secondary xylem...
CACGCGCATGGCCGAGAGAGGCATCCCTTTTCCCACCAACGGACACTGACAGGAGTGCGGAAGGTACGCTCTCCACGAGGGATCAAAAGAATATTATAGAGTTGGTCCAAATAAAGGAAATAAAAAAATAAATAAACACCAAACAAACGCGGGGCCCATTCTCTGCTACACCGCTCATTCATCCACTTCTCTTCCCTAAAACAAACTCCACCTCTCCCCTTCTTCTTCCGCCAACCCTACGTTCCGTTCTTTCCCTCCCTTCCATGTTCTAAGGTATTCTCTTCCCCTCTCTCTCGTTCACCTTTTCTTTTTCTAGTAACGATGTTTCTCCTACACAGAAACTAAGTTGCAAATCCCTTTGTAGATTCAGCTCCAAAGTTGCAGGATCTGCTTGCTTATCATTAATTATTATTACTATTAATTAGCGATCGAGCCTGCTCATTGCTCGTTTTACTTTTTGACGAACATGCTGCGAATAATCCCATATGAGTATGGAATTTGAGATTTGCAGTTCTCTCATCGCTTCGCTGCTCTGTTCTGATTGCGGGTTTTTTTTTTTTGAGTAGTGGAAATTAATATGGCTCTGTGTTCGTCGACTTCGTTGGAACTGAAAAATCCTTTTATTGAGGGCACAAAAGGGAAAATAGCGACATCCAAGTCTTTTCTAAGAGTTGGTTATGTTGCCAAGAATGAGAAATCTTGTTGCTGTAATGGTAGAAAGGTGGCGGTATCCAGTCATTTGATGCCCGGACATTTAGAAGGGTCGTTCATGGGAAAGAAACGGCTGGAGGAGCCTAGCCAGAAAATGGATTTTGTGAGGACATTGTTGATTGACAACTATGATAGTTATACCTATAATATTTACCAAGAGCTATCTGTCGTTAATGGGGGTATGTATTTTTTGTTTTGGTTTTCTCTGTGTTTTCGGTTACTGTTCTTGTCTCTCTCTGTTTGTTTTTTTTTTCAATTTTATTTGGAAGTCAATTCAACTGTATTGTGATATATATGTGAAGAGAGAGAGAGAGAGAGACTGTTCTTTGAAATTGTCTCATTTGGTTTTGTTGATGCCATTTCAGTGCCTCCTGTGGTCATCCAAAATGATGAGTGGACATGGGAGGATGCGTGCCATTACTTGTATGAAAAGAGAGCTTTTGATAATATTGTTATCTCACCTGGACCTGGTTCTCCAACATGCGCAGCGGATATAGGTAAGATCGAGGATGGAGTTTCTGTCATTTGCATGCTTGTGGACTGTATTAGTTCAATTATACCCACATCTCATTCACGGACACAAGATGTAGGATCCACCAATCCATGCGTAGAAGTCTACCCTGTTTCACGTGTCTCAATGCAATTAAACTCATGAATGTCAATATAAACATTATTATTATGTCAGTTATTTGATATAAACATTATTGTTGGGGTCTTGTTAAGCCATAAAGTTGTCTTGTAAGCTTAAGCTGGATCGTTAGAAAAGTTCTGTGTGCTGGCAGGATAGTGGGATATTTGTTTGTCACAGGCTCACTTCGCTTACGATGATGATACGGTTCAGTTTATTTTCTGTTTGACATATTTTATCATTTTTATTAGAGTGGATTTAATCACATTACGTTTCAGAATCTATTTAAATCTTACAGGAATATGTCTTCGACTGCTGCTTGAGTGCAGGGACATTCCTATTCTGGGTGTTTGCCTTGGACATCAGGTATTTTGGTTCATGTTCAATGTCATATTCCATGTTGGCTGAATTTATCTTGATCAATTACTACTTGTTTTTATGTTTCTATAAATTAACATGTTTACACCCAAGTTAAATCAAGTTTTTATCTGTTTTTTAATCTTTGCTCGATGCAGTATTCTCTTCCGATATTGCATGTAAATGTAACTTTTCCTTCAACTAGACAGATCTTTTATCACGATCTGCTTTCCACTAACGAATTAAATGGCTTTTCTTATGACAGGCCTTGGGCTATGCCAATGGTGCTAGAATTGTCCATGCATCTGAACCAGTCCATGGACGCTTAAGGTATGTTTTGAACATAATTTCAAGGTTTTCTTATAACGTCCTGGTGTTCTTGGGTAAAATATTTTTCCATTTTATTGTATGTAGTTTAGTCACCATAATATCATTAGTATCTATTTTTTGGATGTTGTGTCTATCATGGTAAAAGCATGACCTTATTTTGTGATAAATGACTTGCTAATACTCGCAAAATGGTCTTTCATGCTCTTGATCCCCCCTCCACTAACTTTATCACTGATGTTGTGCCTTACAGTGAAATCGAACATAATGGAAGCAGACTGTTTGATAACATCCCTTCTGGCAGAAAATCTGGTTTTAAGGTCCATCTGTATTCTTATGCTTTATGGATGTAAATTTACTTGTGGCTTTTATACTGTATGTAGTAGGGACCATGGTGTATGAGTGTTTCATTTACCACTACTTTTCTCTTGATTGTTGCAGGTGGTACGGTATCATTCTCTCATCATAGATTCAGAAGCACTGCCAAAGGAACTTATACCGACTGCTTGGACTTCTAGCAGCACTCATTCTTTCCTTGAGTCTCCGAATTCTGGTCTCAACCCTGATGCGTGCAAGAATCAGATTAGGCCAAGCACATCTTTTGATACTTTTTCAACAGGATCACACAATGGAGCTTCTTGGTCTTTTAGCCACCCTGGAAGAATGCAAGGGGGAAAAGTTCTCATGGGCATTATGCATTCTAGTAGGCCGCACTACGGCTTACAGGTTTGTTTACCATCTTTGTGCTGCAGTTATTCCCTGATTTGCTTTTCCGTGCTTTACATTCTTGATTGTCTTGACCTTCAGTTTCATCCAGAAAGTATTGCAACGTGTCACGGAAGGCAAATATTTGAGAATTTTAGAGGGATTACAGAGGATTATTGGCAGAGACTGAGGCCAAGGTCAACATTTATTAACGAGAGAAATGTTCATTATACTGGTAAAGATTACCAATTAATTTTTCTTAGCAGTGGATCTATTTTGTACTATCTTTCTTTATGTATATGCATGTGTATTTGAAAATTATAGAATTATGCTATGCCTGTGCAGCAATTTATACTCCAATGGGAGTTCCCTTGTGCGATACGGAATAGGCCTCTTGCATGTTGTTAGAGAACTTAGCATTAAGTTTGCGGTTTGACCAATCAACAAAGTATTTTAAGAGCAACTTTCAATGAGTATAGGGAGCATGGTGTCAGCATTTAGTGAATATGTCTGGTCCAACCTCCTTCTGCATGCTCTCTGTTTCATTCTGAAACTGTATCTCGCCATCTGCATTGCCTAAAAGTTTACCTCATGAATAAAACTATTTCTTTAATGTTATGCATCTGCATAGCCAGTAATTTCCCCCGAGTAAACTTTTTTTAGCATGCATGCAGGTGCATGTTGCTAGTCAGCTGTTTAGAGTTCCTAGAATTGGATCATTAGTACACAAGGAAGATGCACAACCATTCAAAGAAGCTTTAAAAAGAAGCCAATTACTTGGAAATGCCAACATGAATTGTCTCAGCATTTCCAGTGCATTGAAGTTTCCAGAATCAAGCATCAACGTTAGGCATTTAAAGTTGAAATGGAGGAAATTTGATAAATTAGCAGCCCGAGTTGGTGGAGCAAGAAACATATTTAACGAACTGTTCGGGGCTTGTAAGGCTGAAAATACGTTTTGGCTGGACAGTTCCTCAGTAGAAAAGGTCTTACTCTCTGAAAATTTTATAGCACTTTGTTGTCATGTTTATTATTTTTAACCTTCCCTTTTAGGGATTTTGACATCCTTTATTTTTTCTTGCTTTTGAACATTTAGAAAAGAGCACGCTTTTCATTTATGGGGGGTAAAGACGGACCACTTTGGAGGCAAATGACATTTAGATTGTCAGATCAAAGGTTTTGTTAACTCAGACATTTTATTCTTCTTCTTGAATTATTCTTGAATTATAGTCATTCACATATCCCTTCAATTGTTTGTTTGATTTATTCTCTTGTCACTTTTTTTTTTGCTTTATTTATGTTTTTAACTAGTTGTTTAGAGTGATGTTTTGCTGAGTCAGGTGCAAGATTGGGTTTCTTTTTTTGATAGATAAGATTGTGTGATTATCTAGTTTTTCACGTGATCCTTTACAGAAAATAATTTGTACTGCACTTATTTTTCAGTGATATGGATTTTAAAGGTGGAGGTTACTTATCAATCAAAGATACTCAAGGATCCACCAAAAGCATGTTTTTGGAAAAAGGTTTTCTTGATTTTTTGAACCAGGTATAATTGCATAGACTTTACTGGTTGTTTTTGTGCATCAAATCATGACACATTACAAATATAAATTACGCTTAAATTTTAGTTTCCTTTTTGGGATTTGGGGAGGGGGGGCAATCGAGTTGAGTCTGCATGGAAATAATGACACATTATATAAAACATTTGAAGTTCATTTGCCTCTGACAAATATGACAGGGCTTTTAGTGCTTGACTAAAAGTTTGAAGCATGCAAACATAGACTCTAATGCCACTTGTCTAATATGTGTTTAGGATGAATAAAAATTTATATTCATGCTTTCAATCAGATTGCTAGATCCAGTCTGATAGATGTTTTTTGTTGCTTGATCTGGTTTCTAGGAGCTACTATCATTTACTTACGATGAAGAAGATTTTGAAGAACTGCCATTTGATTTTCATGGTGGTTATATTGGTTACTTTGGGTAAATTCTTTCTCTCTCCATGTGCAGGTTAATCTTGTTTGAATGGGTAACATAAAGTCATCAAGCTATTTTAGCATTGCATGAAATGCCTCTTCATTCAAACCTCCATAAATACCAGGCATTAATCTCTAAATGTGCCGTGTCTCAGTTCCACACACATCACAGACCCATTCAATTACTCCTTGCTGCTTGCTTGGATCTTGTGTTGTAGGTAGTGAAATGCTTTACATAGATCCATTTATCATCAAGAATTATCTTGTTTGGATTTTTTTAGAAATGAATATTTTTATCCTTGCATCCCTTTTGAAAGGACTTGGAAATGCAAAAGACTAAGTAAAAGAAATTAAAACATGAACAGGCTAATTTACTGAAGTTCAACTGGAAATATCATATCCCTTGGAGCATCCTTTTTATGCAACATCCTGACTGAATCTGGTTTTGCGATTTTTTGACAATATATCTCTCATATTGCAGGTATAGCCTCAAAGTTGAATGTGGCATGTTATCCAACCGTCACAAATCTACGACTCCAGATGCTTGTTTTTTCTTTGCAGATAATTTTGTAGTCATCGATCATCTTAATGACAATGTTTATATATTGTCTTTACATGAGGAAAGCACAACCAGCATTCCATGGTTAGATGACACGGAAAATAAGTTGCTTTGCTTAGAAGCTTCTGCCACAAGGAAGTTAGGGGAGCAGGCTTCCCCTAATGCAACAGTTTCCCCATACAAGGCAGGTTTTCTTGGTGAGAAATCTAGAGAGCAGTATATTAAAGATGTTAGAAAGTGTCTAGAATACATTAAAGATGGGGAAAGCTACGAGTTATGTCTCACTTCTCAGATGAGAAAAACAGTTGGAGAGATAGATACCTTGGGACTTTACCTTCACCTCAGAGAGAAAAATCCAGCACCATATGCTGCGTGGCTTAATTTTTCAAATGAAGATTTGTGCATCTGCTGTTCTTCTCCTGAGAGATTCCTACGCTTGGACAGAAATGGTATATTAGAATCAAAGCCGATTAAAGGTACCATAGCTCGTGGGGTGACCATGGAGGAAGATGAAGAGCTTAAATTGAAACTGCAGTACAGGTAAATTTGAATCTGGTCTTCAAATTGAAACTTTGATAGCTTATCATGTGATTTTACGTTCATGCTAGACATGAGAAATCATTCTTTTTAATGTTCACACGCTATAAAAATGAATGTAAATAATATTGAACAGACTAGTTACCTTTGAAAATACTTTGGCCGTGTAAATCATATTGAACAGAATAAATGCATTTTGAGTGCAAGAATTGCTCTATTTTTCTTCTTTCTATGAACTGACCTCTCTCTCTCTCTCTCTAGTGAAAAGGATCAAGCTGAAAATCTTATGATTGTCGATCTTTTGAGGAATGATCTTGGTCGTGTCTGTGAGCCTGGCTCTGTTCATGTCCCACATCTTATGGAAGTAGAGTCGTATGCAACTGTGCATACTATGGTGAGTACAATTCGAGGAAAGAAGAGGTCAAATGTAAGTGCAGTTGACTGTGTCAGGGCTGCATTTCCTGGTGGCTCAATGACAGGTGCGCCAAAATTGAGATCAATGGAGCTTCTCGATTCTCTTGAAAGCAGTTCTCGTGGGATCTACTCAGGTTCCATTGGATTTTTCTCATATAATCAGACATTTGATCTGAATATAGTGATAAGAACAATAGTTATTCATGACGGTGAAGCTTCTATAGGTGCAGGAGGAGCTATTGTTGCTCTATCAAATCCTGAAGACGAATACGATGAAATGTTACTGAAAACACGAGCACCAGCAAGCGCAGTGATAGAATTTCAGTAGGATCAGAACCAGACGTTCACATTATAGAATAGCAACACTTTTTTTTTTTTTTTTAAACACCCCCCCCCCCCCCCCCCCCCCCCCGAAATTGTCATTCTTGCTGCACACAACCACAGATAGCCCTGTAGAGAGATCAGGGGCAACGCAGCTTCACAGTTTTTTCTTCTTTGTAGCGGCCTTGAGATCCAATTATATTTAAACATTGACTCTTGCTTTTGTATTCGATTGTTACAACTTACCATTATAAAAAATTCCATACAAGTGTATCATTATTATTTTCCCCTTGCTTTTTGTATTCGATTGGCATCTCTTGCATTTGCGCTTTGAATGGGTTCTCTCGCATTCTTTTCTTCTCGCAGTCTAAAAATCTAAGAGTTTTTGTGAGTCGAAAAACATGAGCAGTTTCTTGGTAATAGCTAGCTAGCTAGCATCTACGTAGAACGATCTTTTAGCAGTGCGGTCTTGGATTAAAATGTTGTAAAACAACCAAACTGGTGGCCGGTGTAAAAGAAGGAGCCGCCGTATAATGTATGAATTGACCAAGTCGTATTTTTGTTCAAGTATGGACAAATTATAGGTTGGTGGCAGTTCTTTCCAAATTATTGTTATTTCACTCCACCACCTACCAAGTTTGTAAGATATCCAAGCAAAGATGGGGCCATCGCCTTCCCATTCTCCACCCTACTTGCCTAGTCAGTGCTTACCTACCCAAAAAATTGAAAAAAAAAAGAAAAAAAAAAAGAAGGGGGAAATTCTCTCACACACAGACGAGGAGAAGAGGGGGGTAGGTTGTTCCAGACAAGCTACAACAGCAACTACACCACCACTAGACATCTCAAAGTTAAAACCCCACGCAATTTGTTTTATTAAATAAAACCAAACCAATCTCTCCCAGCCTACTCTCTCCCCTCATCTCTCTCTATCGATTTTCATTAGAGAGATCAATGGCTTCTTCTACTCTTACGTCCAAGTCCTTCCTCGGTTCCTCAAGAATCGACGGTGCTTCAATCTCCTCCGACCTCCGTAAACTCTCAATCTCCTCCGTTCAGATCTCCTTCCGCTCACGTATTCCAAAGAAACTCCGTAAGTGTCCTTCTCTTTTTAACAATTCATTTATCTTCTTGCATAATCTCTCGCATTTTAGATATTGAATTTAGGTTTACTCAGCTTGACTTATGTTTTTTATTTAATATAGAAATAAATGCGGCGGGAAGCACATTTGGGACTAATTTTAGAGTAACTACGTTTGGTGAGTCACACGGAGGTGGTGTTGGTTGTATAATTGATGGATGTCCTCCGCGCATCCCCCTATCCGAAGCTGATATGCAATTTGATCTAGATAGAAGGTTATTTCTTCTTTTTTTTCAAAGAATTACTTTTGTGATTTGTTTTGTGCCTCAAGGTGTATTGTATTGATTAATTTTTTGTGTGTGCAGGAGGCCAGGTCAGAGCCGAATTACGACTCCGAGAAAAGAGACGGATACCTGCAAAATATCTTCCGGTGTTTCTGAAGGTTTTTTCTTCTTCTTCTTTTATTGTTAATGGGTTGTTGCTGATGGTGTTGGTTTTTGATGTGCTGATATGGTGGTGGTGGTGTGTTAACTGCAGGACTGACTACTGGGACGCCGATTCATGTATTTGTACCCAATACTGATCAGAGAGGATTAGTGAGTATTTAATGCTAGAGGCATGTGTGATACTTGGCATATATAAGGAGGTCGATTTAGCTGAAAACAGGCTTACAGTATGTTTTTAGCAAATTTTGTTGATGGAAAATGATTTTGCCTAGTCTTTACTTTCCATTTTAGATTAGTTTGCAGTGTCTGCCTAAAGAATATTTCCTAGGGTTTTCAAAATAATATAGTTCTGTTATCCACTATGATGGTGACTGCATGTACATTCGATTGCTAAAGTTTTAGGATATGAGTTTGATTTGAAAATTTTGGAACAAGATAAATAATGGGGTGTCTGTTTACTAGGGAAAGGCACAATTAATTGGGCAACGATATACTTGGATGGTATTGTTTTGTATTTTCTAAGCAGTTGAGAAAGTCTCATTCTTATTTTGTTGAATTTCAGGATTATAGTGAAATGTCAGTTGCTTACAGGCCTTCACATGCAGATGCAACTTATGACATGAAGTATGGTGTTAGATCAGTTCAGGTAGTTTATTTAACCAATAAGCACTCTGATTATAAAGTTACTGTTGGCATTATTATGAAATGCAAGTGTGACATGGTTTATTTGAATTCTGACTGAAGGGTGGGGGTAGATCTTCAGCAAGAGAAACAATTGGAAGAGTTGCTGCTGGAGGTGTTGCTAAGAAAATTCTCAAACTATATGCAGGAACTGAGGTGTGTTTATTAAGACCTGGGTGTAGAGAAATTCATTCTCGTGATTTTTTGTCTCCATTACCATTTGTGGACAAAATCCTTTATCTTTTGGAGTGTTTGGTCTGTGCATGTTTGATTTTTGTCTACTTGTATGGATATGCTCTGTTATCCCATGTAAGTCTTGCTATCCGAGACGCTTAATTCTGTTTCCAATTTTATATGTTGGATGGAAATAGATTTTAAACTTTTTTAAACAAGTTTCCTTGTAATGATTTTATCCATCTTATCATGCAAAAAAAATATAAGAGTAACTTGACAGCTCCTTTTAGTGCTCGATTTTTTTCTGTTTTTTCATTATCCTTTGCCTTAATGTTTGTTTTGCTTTCAGATTCTTGCTTATGTCTCTCAAGTCCACAAGGTTGTACTTCCAGAAGGTGTGGTTGATCACGACTCTCTTACACTTGATCAGGTAAGAGAGGGTGTTTCTGAAGAACATTTATTTCGGGATTCAGTTTAGCCATGTGAGAAGCTAACTAAGAAGTTGTGATGTATTTTTGGGATGTCAGTTTTGTGGCAAGAACCTCTCACAAATCTGAGTGTCTTGATCCTGCATGAAGTTTTACAACACTTCAACAACCATAAAATTATATTTGGACTTGTAAAAGTTTGACTGAGAAGAAATAATATTTTATAAATATGAAAGTCAAATTCCCTTTTCTGGAGACTTTTCCTAATTGGTTTTCTTTAGTTTTTGGCTCACTTATTATGTGCCCATAGTCTGACCCTGCTATGCATGCCACCTTAACAGATGGAGAGCAATATTGTCAGATGTCCAGATCCTGAATATGCAGAGAAGATGATAGCTGCCATCGATGCTGTCCGAGTGAAAGGGGATTCTGTTGGTGGTGTTGTCACTTGTATTGTAAGGAATGCACCGCGTGTAAGTATTGATTGTCTCTGTCTCCCTGTGCAATGTGCATGTATTGATCTGTACATGATGTTTCGTCATCATATATATTTTGGATTGTTCAAAGAAGTTTCTAGATCCTGAACATACAAAGCTTATTCTTATGGCTTGTTATTGTGCATTCTTTTCCTGGATTAAATCTATAATTGCATTCCAGGGGCTTGGTTCACCAGTCTTTGACAAACTTGAAGCTGAGCTTGCTAAAGCTGCTATGTCACTACCTGCAACAAAGGGCTTTGAATTTGGGAGTGGATTTGCAGGTTGATAACTTTAGCGCATTTTAGAGTACATTTGGCACCGAAGTTTTTCAATTAAGTTTGGTGAATGATATGCTTAGGATGCTACCATCTGCTCTGTATTTCTTTATTGCTATATATTAAGCCACAATTCTAAGTCTTAATCAATGATGAAAATCATTGCAGGCACTCTTTTGACTGGGAGTGAACATAATGACGAGTTCTACACAGACAAACATGGAAGAATCCGAACAAGAACAAATCGTTCTGGTGGAATACAGGTGCTTGTTTGATTCATGATCCTCTTTCTAATTTTAGTACTTCGGTATGATATCCCTGGTTGAACATCAGTTTTGATATTTTCCTCTTTTGACGAGCAGGGAGGAATATCAAATGGTGAAATTATAAACATGAGAATAGCTTTCAAGCCAACATCTACAATAGGAGTAAGTTTGATCTATCTACATATCAATATTAGTGCATGCATTTATTTGTATGCCTAGTTATTTGTTTTTAAGGTGACGTAAAGATCATGTCTGTGATGGGCTTGCTCTCTTTCAGATCATTTCTTAAGATCTGCTAGGAACT
>Ga0325402_1007048_pt1 | contig 10666 bp, 3 predicted proteins | sample PopdelMetagenome_22_FD_207212 | JGI IMG/M metagenome (GOLD analysis project Ga0325402, IMG submission 207212) | Populus deltoides microbial communities from Bellville, Georgia, United States - Xylem-PdKOR-R3 | ecosystem: Host-associated > Plants > Phyllosphere > Stem > Wood/Secondary xylem...
TTTTTTATTTTTTAAAATTATATTTGTCGATTGTTTTTTTTATATTGAGTTGATTGAGAATTTAGTTTTGTAATTTTTTTCTTTAAAACATTGTTGATTGCTACAGTGTTTCTCCGCATGATTTGTTTTTTGTTTTTTTTTATGATTTTCTTCGAAATTATTTTTTTATTTTATTTTTTAATATTGATTTGGTTAAAAATTACAGTTACAATATGTGAAAAAAGCACTATAACTTTCCTCGTAAATTACTGTGGATTGCTACAGTGTTTTTTCCCACATGGTTTTTTCTGTTTTGTTATGTTTTTCCCTAAAATTATCTTTGTCAATTTTATTTTATAAATATTAAGTTGGTTAAGAATTGTAATTACAAGTAAATACAAGTTTTTCCTCAACACTATGGATTGATACAGTTTTTCCTTACATGGTTTTTTTCTAGTTTCTTTTGTGTTTTCTTTTTTTGTAATATTTTTTTCTAAAATTATCTTCGTCGATTTTTTTTTTTAATATTGAGTTGGTTAGAATTTAACTTTGTAATAAAGCTTAATCATGTGGGGAAAACACTGTAACTTTCCTCACAAAACATTGTTGAAAACTACAATTACAAGTCATTACAAATAAGGTTAAATCATGTGGGGAAGCACTGTAGCTTTCATCATAAAACACCGTGAATTGCTACAGTGTTTCCAACATGATTTTTTTCCTTTTTTTGGTGTTTTTTTATTATTTTATTTCTAAAATTGTCTCGTCCATTTGATTTTTTTAATATTGAGCTGATTAAGAATTTAGCTTTGTAATTGTTTTTCTTTAAAACACCGTAAATTGTTGTAGTATTTTCCCATATGATTTTTTTCAAAATTATCTTTGTCGATTTTTTTTCAATATTGAGTTGGTTAAGAATTATAATTACAATAAAGCTAAATCATAAAGGGAAAACGTTGTAGTTTTTCTCACAAAACACTATGGATTACTACAGTATTTCTCTAAATGGTTTTTTATTTTATTTTACTGGGGAAAGCACTGTAGTTTTCCTCACAAAACATTGTCAATTGCTACAATGTTTTTTCTCATGGGTTTTTTTATCCTTCCAAAATTATCTTTGTTGGTTTTTTTTTTAATATTAAGTTGGTAGAAAATTTAGCTTTGTAAATTTTTTTGCTTTTTATTAACAGAAAAGCTAAATCATGTGGCAAAAACACTGTATTTTTCCTCCCAAAACACTGTGGATTGCTACAAATTATTTTGTTCAGTCTCTAAGTTTTTTTTATTACCAACACAACTTTTTTCCATCATGAAATATTGACTCCATCATACCTTTAGTTTCTATTACTTATCTAGCGCTGATTCTCAATTATAACACTATCAAGTATATTTGTTTTATAAGCCCGCGGCAGTGCACAGATATGTCATCTCGTGATTTGTAAACTAGGCCTCTTTAATTTTTTTATATTAAAGTATGTCCAACTCATCATTTTCCTTCTATTTTTTTTTTTGTAAAAAACAATTTGCATGCGATGTGTTGTTAGCGGGCCCAATTTCAAGCAGTTAAAGGGTTGCTTGAAAGTTGGACCATGGATTTTTTATATTAAAAAACTTAATTTTTAATCTATTTTGATCTAAAAGACCAAGAAAATACCCTATGCACTTTGATAAATTCATCCATGACCTCAAATAACCCAAAAATCAATCAAAAAATACAAAAATCAACCTGAAATAAAAAACTTCTCGAGTTTAAATTTACCATCTTAGGTGATGAGAAGGGCAATGAACACCTAGGTGGAGTTCCTCTCATCAAATAAAAATCATTGACAATAAAATCAATCTTTTTTATGGTTGAAATTGGTGTTAACTGAAACTTTTTTTATAACCATAATTCAGCCACTCTTTCTTATCTCTCTCAAACTAAGAACTGAAATATAATAAAAATAAAATTGTATACCAAAATTGAATTTTTAAAATTTCAAGGGATTGGATATTTATTATTAAAAAGTTGAAGGACCAAAGTGAACTTTTCTTGCAAATTTTTGAAACCACCACTCATTTTCTCTTTGTAGCCATTAGCAGTGTATTTTTTTGGTGTTAGTAATTTGTTTTTTTTTTTTATCATGAGCCAAAACCATTATGAAGGGCTATAAAAATAAATCAGCTAATGTTATAAAAAATAATGCCATAAATTTTTTTAAAAAAAACTAAAGATTGAATGGTAATTATTAAGGGGGTCCAAAAGGAGTGCTCGCTAATATTAAAAAAAAAAACTATGATTTAATGAAGAAAATTGGAATTTCTATGGTACACAATAAAAAAAATTCAAATTATTTTTTAGTTGATGGCCTTAAGTGTAAAATGTAGAGAAAACCTAAAAACATAAGAAGAAAAGAGAAGAAAGAAAGCAAAACATGTTAGGCACCTGCACGCCTGGTCATTTAAAATAAGCCTGACCGATGCAACAAGCCTCTTTAATTTTATTTTTCAATTAAAGGGAGAATCACGCGTCGTCTGTTCTAAAAACAATGTGTAAGCAACGTATCGTTTGCTAGCCCAATTTCGAGCGACCTTGAAAAGTTAGGCCATGGGTTGTTTTACCGAAACAATTTATTTTCAACCCGTTTTTAACTCAAAACACCTAAAAAATAACTTGATAAATCTTTCAATGGCATCAAAAAAATAAATGTCAACACAAAAACCCAAAATAAACCTGGAATAATAAAATTTCCAAGCTTAAATCTACCATCTTAGATGATGATAAGGGAATAAACGCATAGGTAAAACTTCCTTAATCGAATAGACCTCGTTGACATCAATATTGATTTTTTTCATGGTCAAAATTGTTGTCATCCAAAATATTCTCTACAACCGGAGTTTGACTACCTTCTCTCTCCTCTCTCAAAATAAGAACTTAAAAATAAATAAAAATAATTTTTTGTATCAAAATTGAATTTTCAAAATATTAAGGGACTTAAAATTTATCACATAGAAAGTAGAAGGACTAAAGTAAACTTTTCACCCTAATTTTGAAACTGTCACCTATCTTCTCCATCCTTTTCACTTTGATCATCTGACTCTAAATCCTATCATTTCTTAATAAAATTACTTAAATTAGCAATCAATTTGGTCTTAAAATGGTGAAATTAAGGAAAATAAATTAGGGGGAAAATGGCATTGTGGCAATCCGTAATGCCATATATATGGGTGACTAATGACATGGGCTACAATGATTTACTCATATCTTTTAGTGTTTTCTACTAGCTATGTGGCTCATGTTTTGCAGCAGTCTAGATAATTTTATTTTTTAGCACAAAATATGAATGTGCAAGCGTTCACAATGTGTTTTTTCGCTTAAAGATAAAACTATAATCACAAATTGAAAATGCTATGCATGCATTTGATTAAATAAATTGGGAATTATCTGTGATAATAAATCCAAACAAAAGTAGTTGATGATAACTAAAGACTAAATTGAAAATGTAATAGATAACTGTATCAAGATATATGATCTTATAACATGGGCAACGAACCCCGTTGTGTTGAATAACTTTATTTCTTGAAATCAATTTTTTTTATTACAATGGATAATCATTAAAAAAACATGAAAAGAAAACATGCCAGATGAATCTTTTTCTTTCACACAAAAAAATGTTCAGGCATCTTTAATGTGTTTTCTAAGAGAATAAAAATTAATCATGAATTCAAAATATGACACATAGTGGATATTTTTTTTTATAAGATTATTGAGATGTTTGTTAGTGAATAAAGTTTGTAACCAATCGGTTGGTTACACGTAGCACTGATTTTATTCATGTAAAATATATTTATATTTGATTAATGAATCTAGAGTGAAGATAAAGTCTATAGAACAAAAATACTTTGTATAGAAAATTATAAAGTTGTTATAATTATGAGATTTATATTGTTTCAAAGCATTGGACATTAATTAAAGTTATAGAGACCATTATATATTATATTTCTTCATTTATGAAAATAAGCAGTTGATCTAATGAATTATGATATGAGGGATACCTAGAACTCATATGGAGGTGCTTGTCAGATGACATGTACACTGAACTGTCTTACAAGAGAATTCCATATAAAGAGAGCACATATGTTTATAGAAAGGATCATGTGATAGTTGTGTAAGTGATTTTTAAACTTGGGATTATTAAATTATATTATTTAGAGAGTGTTATGTTTTGATCCCAACTATATATTGTAATAATCAAGAATAACAAACAGACAAATATTTGGTATAATATAAACTATATATAAGGTATTTAAGTAATCAAATAGTATGATTGTCAAATCATTGTTTAAGGTGGAATAAGATTTGAAAAGCATTTTAAATATTCAAAAAATCAATTACTATAGTGTTGGAACTAACATAATTTAACAAAATAGATACACTACATGCTATAATGTCTAAATTAAAATATTCATGATAAAGATATAATAATTATATTAAGAAATTGATCACTAAAATGTTAAGTTAAATCACTTATGACTTTTTTAATATTTAAGGAATCATGACAAGTGACTAGACATTGTTCTTGATTTTCAAATATAAGTTATTTAATTTTTGAATTAATAATAAATTAAATTATTTAATTTATTTAATATTTTATTTATAATTATGATTTATATTTGAGCTAACTTATATGGGTAATACATATAAGAATCAATGGTTCAAAATTAAAATGGGTTGATTAATCAAGTGTGACTTGATTTTGAATAAATTTAAGAGATTAAGGATTAGAATGTAATTAATACAAATGATTACAATTCTAAACTTGGGAAAAGTCAAGTAAGGACTTGATTGAATAAATTGTTGAAAACATCCTAAAATAATATATGTGATTTTACTATTTAAAGGGTTTTTAGGTTTCTATTTAAATAAAATGTTATGTCTCTTATTTGTTGAGGTGAGAAGAATACAATATAGAAAAACCTAAAACATAAAAGAAAAGAGTTATCACTCTAAGATATAACAATCCCTCTCCTAAAAGGATATATGAGATTTCTCATTTGTGGTTCATGTGGATAATTGTTCGAAGTTGGATATTTGAAATGATTTTTTTGAATTTTTGTTGATTTCTCACTAGTAGTTTATGTGTAACAACCTAGAATTGAAGAAAATATTCAAAGATAAAAAGAGCATCTAATCTTCGGGTAATCTTCGTATAAACCCTAAACAATTCCAGATCTATCTAACAGGATCCTTGAGACTCCTGAAAAATTTTAAATTTATCATTTCTACCGCATATACATGTTTTAAAAAACCCAACAATGACAACATATTATATCAACCTATGTAAAACAGACATAATCAGCTAAATTTATATTCGGGTGATGAAATAATGATAACCTCATAAAAGGTAAACGAAAAGAAATTAAGATGCCTAATTCTTATTCAAGTCAATATTGAAGGATAAAATTAAAAATAAAAATATTCAATTCAAAAAAGGTTTAAAAAAAAGATTTAACTGGTTCAACCTTCCATACCCGAAATTCGGGTTATGCGACCCATTGGATTTAAACACCGTTTTATTTCCAAATTACTCTTCATTTACTTATATAGAAACCAGACGCACAAAATGTTTTTTTATGTCAAAAACTAGTTTTTTAAAAAAAAAGCAAAAAATAAGGGTGGCATGTTAGACTGAAATAAGAAATAGCGCTCATTTTTTAAAGATTGATAAAAAAAAGGTTTTTTTAAGAAAAATAAATAAATAAAGAACTTTAAAACACACACACACACATATATAAAAGTTGATTTTAACTTGTTATTTTTTTTTTATCAAAAACACCTATAAAGTACCCTAAATAACCTATATATGGCCTCAAATAACCTATTGGTCCAAAAATCTAAAATCAACTCGAAATATTTTTTTTCTTTATGTCAAATCTACTTTTTTTAGGAACTTTGAAAGTGAAAAAAATAGCTATGTGGAACTCCCCTAATCAAATAGAACCTGTTGACACCAAGATCGACCACTTTAGTGGCTGAAATGCGTGTTAAGCAATGATTTTCTCTTTCTATTTTTGGAATTCAATAATTTTCTCTCTCATCTCTCAAAGTAAAGACAAAAAAAAAATAAGAAAAATATGTTTTCGATGAAAATTGACTTTTCTTGAAATTTAAAAAATATGAAGTACCTAATATTTTTAATTCAAAAAGTATAAGGACTATAATGAATGTTTTACCAAAATTTTGAAAGCGCCACCCATGTCTACTATTTCTTTCACTATGGTCCGTTGGCTTTTAGCCTTATCATTTCCTAACAAATTAACTAAAATTGTCCTTCAATTTGGTCCTATAAAAGAGAAAAAAAAATAATAGGATGAAAAAAAATTGCATTGTAGCAATCCATGATATAGTGAGCCTGTATCTATGATATTTGCCAATGTCTTTTAGTTTACACTAGATCATTGGCTTACAATATATCTTATGGGTTGGATCAATTTTTTTTAAATGAAAAAAATATCTTGGTGTTGGTAATATTTTTTCTAGTAAAAAAAATATTGAACTGTATAGGTATTGACCCAATGTGATCTGGTCGTCTTGGCAGGCTCAAAAGCCACCCTAATAACTTGTAAAAAGATAGTTTGACTTAAAATAAATATTTAAAATGATATTTTTTATAAACATTAAAACGATAATATATTGGATCAATTCAAATCAACATGATTTAACTTGGCAATTCGCATGTCATGTCATGAGACCATGATAACCCTTAGTAACCAAATCAAAACAAAATTATAAAATCCAATTTGTAATAAACTCAATGTTAAAAGGATGAAACTGAAAAATATTCAATTAAAAAAGATGACTCGTGTTAATCTAGGTTAAGCTATCAAACTTGCGACCAGAGTTATGAGACCATGATAACCTCATAGGAAGCAAATTGAAGAAAATTATGAAGCTCAATTTTCAATCAACCTAGTGTTGAAAGATGAAATTAAAAAAAAAATTGATTAAAAAAACAACTTGAGTCAACCCGAGTTAACCTGTCAAACCTGTGACCTAAGTCATGAGGCAGAAATAACTTCATAGAAAGAAAATCGAAACAAATTATAAAGTCTAATATTAATAAATCCAATGTCGAAGAATATAATTGAACAAAAAAGCTAAGTAGCAAAAAAAAAAAACTCAAGTCAATTGAATTAACTTATTAAATCAGCAATTTAGATAATGAGTTTGAGATAATCTCATAAAAAATAAATTATAAAAATTATAAAATTTAATAATCAGTAAATATAATATTAAAAGATGAAATTTAAATTAAAAAATAGATTTGAAAAAAAATGCTATTTAAATAAATAATATTTTATAAGTAGATATAAAGTGAAATTCCCCTCTCTTTTTTTTAAAGTTAATCTATAACAATGTAATAAATATATAGGGCTTGGAAACGACGCTACCTTATCATAGACTACAGGTCATACAATAGCAGATCGTCCGGCGTTGCATCGATTTTTTCTCTCTTTTTGAGTGAAAGAAAGAAAGTCATTTGAGAGAGAGAGAGAGAGGGTGAAATCGCATTTGGATGTTGAAAAGGAAATAGCAAAAACAACAACAGCAAGTGATCAAGAAAGAAAATACATAAAACAGAAAGATAATGCCGGTGAGAGTAGAAGAAACCTCCTCCTCCTCCTCCACCTCCTCCTCCTCCTCCGCAGCTTCTCAACTTTCAGGTATTCGTTGCTTCCTTCGTTCGTACCACCACCTTTAATTCAATTATTCGATTTGATTAGGCTTAGTATCTAATTATAATATAATAATCAATGATGATGATTAATTAACACTGTGAAGGTGAAAATTCATCAGGACACACTTCACCTCCAGTTTGTACTCTTTTGACTGTTGGACAGGTAAGCCTTTTGCTCTCTCTCTCTCTTTTTAATTTTTTTTTTATAATAATTAACACTGTGAAGGTGAAAATACCCCCCATTTCTCGCTGTTCATTTTTGTGAATTCATATGCGTTGTTTAATTTTTTGTTGTTGGGTTGAAACCAGGCCTTTTCTGGAACCCAGAATGTTTCTAGTCTTCAGAAGGATGAAGCTTGGAGAGTTAATGTTCGCATTCAAGGATGTGACCTTGATCATGGTTACCTATGTGGTACTATGGAAGCCCTTAATGTTCCTATGGCTGACACTCCCGTACGTTACCATTTCCTTCTATCTTCCTACTTTTAGACCTGCAAACTAAGTATTTTTTTTAAAAAATAAAATTTCTTCCATTTTTGGCTAATCAAAGGTTCAATTAGGATTTAACTCATTTGTTAATGTGCGGCTATGTTTCCATGCTTCTGTGATCACCTGCAGTCTGAGCTAACAACACGTGCTTTGGATCTCCCTGTGGTATTAACTTTGTAGGGTGTTTCATGTTATTATAACATATTGGTGTCTTGCTATTTCATTTCTCGCTCTTAATTCTTATGGATCCAATTTGGAAAGGATTTGTTCCTGCTAGAGTATCCTTAGGACGGGACTTGAATGCAGTTGGACCTAATCAAAGGGATGCACGGATTCTGTAAAATGCTACTTTTTTATTTATTTATTCTTGCAGGTTTATGGTGGTCTGGTGAATATGCAGAATGTACTTGCAGTTATGTTTACTTTGTTTAGCTATGATGTGTCAGGTAGTAACTTTTTGGGAAGGAGAAATCGTTGATGGCAAGAATTACACTTTCTTCACTGGCAAATGGGAAGCTTCGTATGTGCCTTAACTCCATCTTTAATGCATGGATCATGTTACATGTGAGTGATTGTGGACAATACTTTCCTTTTTAATTATTTCAAAAAAATTTACAGGTCAGAAGATGATATAAGGCACTGGACTCAGTTTCCATCTTTCCAACCATTTCTGGTAAGATCCAGAACTTCTTTTGCATATACGCCGGATGCTCTCTGATTGATTTTGTTATTCACAGGAAAAAGTGAAGGTTGATGGTGGCAAGTCTTTGGACTTGATTAACTATCCGTACATATTTATGGTAATACATGATCAAACATTTGAGCAGTTGGTGATAGAATCATTATATCAGAATTAGTAACTTGAGATTTTGTGTGGTCTCTGTGTCTAGAGATGGAAAGAGCAATACTTTGTCAACGTTGGAACAGACTGTGGGTTGACCATAGCTGGTTTTTACTATGTTTGCTTCTCTTGTACTGATGGTTCCATCAATGGCTTCTACTATGATCCTAACAGCAGGTACTTCTCCCATTTTCCTTGGGCTTGAGATTCTACATAACGTTACTTCTTGTTTTCTCTGGATATTAAATTTTATGATGGCAATTTCTATCTATTTTTAGAAATATCATACGCGTTAAACTAGATCAAGCATGTTCCCACCGCATAGTCACTGTTTACTTTTCTGTACTGCAAAACAAACTTATGAATGAAATATGGAAATGAATCATTCTTCATTTATCTTGCAGCCCGTTTCAGAAGCTTGAACTGAAATCCACTAATGAGGGAAGATCAGGTTTCAGTTTTTCATCTTATGAGTTACAGTGAAGTAGAACTGGTGCAACTGAATCAAGGATGAGCACCTGAGAATTTGTTGAATTGAGCAGAGTTTCTTGAACCACATCTCTGAAATCTATAGTGCTCTATCTGTAATAGTAAACAATACCTTTTCATGCTGCTAAGAAATGCTCACCATGGACTTTTATCATCTCAAACTGAACAAGTGACTTTGTGTTTGGTCATGGTTGTTTTTTGAGCATTATAAACTGGTTTGGACAGGATCTGTATCTTATCAAGAAAAATCTCCTGAGAAGGCAGGTCTTGGATGGGATCCAATGAACAATCAAAGTTATGTATTTGAAGCAGTCAAATTAGCAGATGATCGATGCTTTAGCTTCATAACTTTAGCTCAAGGGAAATGGCTTCAGAAACCTCCCAAACAAAATTAGTTTGATAGCAAAACAAGGTAATTCTTAAGCGTTATACTGGCTTTAGGTCGCACTCTTTGCTGCAGATGATCATGCAACTTCCATGTCCCAATTGTTGGAAACCGAACGCGCAAGTATTTGAACATCCCGAAATGAGTGTTTATTGATTGTTTTACTCTTTATTTGGATTAATTTGTTTTTTCGTCTTTTTCCTTTTCTTGCCCTTAAGGGTGTCATTGTTTTCACATTCCTCTTCATTAAAGAGACATCAGAACTAAGCCATTCGTCAGAAATGTGAAAACCTAAAAACTTCTGAAGTGGAGAAGAAACCTTGTTTTTGCAGCAAGAGCAAGAGTAGGCACATTTGAGGGCATCTCTCCTGAGTCTGATGTTTGTTGAGTTTTTTTTAAAATATTTGAGGGAGACAATTTCACTCGCATGAGCAGAGGAATGCAGCATCTGCAAACCATATTGTGTAACATTTAGAGCGTGTTTGGTATTGCGGTTGCTGTTGTAGTTGTGGTTTGAAAAAAGTTGTTTTATAAAAAGTACTTTTAGTCGAGGTTGGTTTGACAAAAACAGGTGTTTGGTTAAAACTGTGGTTGAAATTGAGGTTGAACAAAAAGTAGTTTAATGTATTTTGTTAAATTAATGCTTTTTAAATTGAAGTTATAAAATAATTAAAATATATATATATATTAATATTGATGATTTTTAATTTAAATATTGTAGATTTAACTACTGCTATTACATCATGAAATAAATAATACTTATAT
>Ga0325402_1007050_pt1 | contig 10664 bp, 4 predicted proteins | sample PopdelMetagenome_22_FD_207212 | JGI IMG/M metagenome (GOLD analysis project Ga0325402, IMG submission 207212) | Populus deltoides microbial communities from Bellville, Georgia, United States - Xylem-PdKOR-R3 | ecosystem: Host-associated > Plants > Phyllosphere > Stem > Wood/Secondary xylem...
TGGCCTTCTTGGAATGGTAATGGACCAAGAGAACAACCAGGAATAGACAAGCCATTCTCAATATCATCTGCAGTTAGAAACTTTGAAAAGACTAATGCCATTGCTTGCTTCAAAAAACAAAAAAAAAACTTGGGTAGATCTGTAGTGGTATGTATCTGTAGCAAGATATATCGAATCTGAGATGTTCTTGAGTTTCTCACTTCACTCTGAAACATGGTATATATAGGGAAATAAGCATGTCATGATTCTGTCGCTTGATGTTCTGAGAAAATTCAGTAACTTCAGGCAAGAGAGGACATGGAAGTTTCCAAACTCAAGCAAAGTTAGATATCTTTTTTGCGAGTATATCCAATCACCTGTCCACCAGCGCGCATGGTTCTGATACGATTAAGTCTAAGGAGTAGGAATGAATCCCATGTTTCATTTCCGGGAAAACTCGAGGAATATACTTTGCTTGGATTGATTCTTCTAAAGCAGAAAATTTAACGCGGTCCGTGTCTGAAAAGATAAAGAAAGGGTCAAACCTAGCATATATAATTACGTTGACAGACGTCAACGCGAATCCTGATTCCTCGCTAACTTAATTTACACGTTGTCTTTTGTTATTCTTTCCATGAAATGGACATCCTACTCATCATATCACTAGCTAAGGAATCGCCCTATTTTGAGACTTTTTAACATAGTAATTAAACTTGGACTGACCAACAGGTAGATCCGGGATATGATAGCTAAACCAGTACGTACGGTTTATAAGAAAAATATTTTTATAAATAAAAAATGATAAATAAAAATGTAAATATTTTATCTTAGAGGAGCACTTTTGAATATTTTTTATTTAATTATATAGGATTTATAAGAAAAGTAATAATTTAAATTATATAAAAATATATAATGTTTAGAATAAATTTTATTGTTTATATAGCTGTTGCACAATTTTTTTTTTAGAGATTGAGATAAAAATCATTTTTTAAATACATTAAAATAATATTTTAAAAAATATTTTTTTTTTTAATATAAGCACATTAAAATAATTTAAAAATAATTTAAAATATGTAAAACGCTAAATCTTTCATGTTGATGTAATAAAAACACCTTGTAGACTAATTATCAACACAAGTATTTACTTAAATGATTCATAGATAGCATTGAAGTTTTTAGAAAATGAGGACTGATTCGTGATTTACTACATAAATAAAGGACTTATTTATAGTTATATATATGTATATTTCAACTTATTTTTTGACGTGATTTCAAAACTCGCTTATCATAAAAATTAAAAATCCGGTTTGATTCAATGAATTAATTTTAAAAATTCACAATTTAAAGCTTGATTTAGGCTTAGATTTTAAATTAAATTTAAAAAAAACTGTTCATTAGGTGAATCTCAATTAATCTAATTAAATTTTAAATAACAAAAAAAAAAAAACCAAAGATACTATTTTAATAAAACTGACAGCTGGTGGATCGATTGAATATCTCAAGTACGATTTTAAAAGCGTCGCAAGTCATTGGGCAACCAATGTTTTCCCGTCAAGATTTTGGAATTTAGTGTGGACCCACCAATTAGAAAAAGATGTTTCACAGTTTCGTAGGCCGCACCACGAACTGTAAAAGCCTTGGCGAAGGGGAAACTTCTCAACCATTGCTTATCAACTCCTCCAGGAGATCAAGAAGCAAATTTGAAGTTCAAAGACGAGGAGGGGCAAGTGTGGACCTTTCGTTGTTGAGGGTCGCCGGGAGGGATTTCAAAATCAAGATCAAGAAATCAGCTTCAACACATCATCAAAACTAGTGATCTTTCCTTTCAGCAAAATTGAGTTCTTCTTTGGAGTGAGCTTTTGCTGTACATTTGCTGTTTGGTAATACTATTTTCCCTTTCAATATAACTAGACAATTCTTAGTTCATATCTTCGTTTCCAGATAATGCTTCGATAAACATAATTAAGGATATTCACAATGTGGATCTTACATACATAAAAAGTAAGATGGGATTCAAATTAAACCTCTTCTTTTCAAGAAGAAGATCATTGATATTAATATTAGTTTAGTTACAGTTCATTAACACAGTTTGGATGGTGAAATTACTGTAAATGCAGACAACATGATAGTGTGGCTCGAACTTGGGATGGCTGAACAGAGGTAACTCCGTTTTTAAGCTCTTCTCCACCATGCTCCGGTTGTTTTAGAACCTCAATTCTTATATTGAATCTTCTTTAATTGATAGATGAAGCTTAAAGAACAAATTGTTGTTGTTTGGCTGGAATGGATATGATCATTGATTTGTCTTCCTTTTGGCAGCATTCGCCTTATTCAAGCTCACAAAACTAAAATCAATTCGCTGGCTTGTTCTGCCCTGCTTCTTTATTTCTCGTGGTTTTTTTTTGTATATATCTATGTTTTCCTATTTAGCTCACCCATTAAAGCATCGGTAACAAAATTTTGGGCTGTCAGCTCCAATCAATGCAACCTTTGCAATCCCTTCCCTGTAAAAAAATTGCTTTTCATGCCATTTTCACCCCCGAAAGTCAAGCTAGTGAAGTAAAGACAAGCTTGAGTTTGGAAACCAAATCCCGAAAACATCCAGGTAAGAAAGGCTTGGTAAATATATCAACAGCCTGGTCAACAATGGAGATTGAATGAAATTGAATAATACCTCAATTTGAGTGGCTTGATTTTATTCTTTACAATGAAACATTATTTATATAAATTTAGAAGAGAGATATGATAAAGTTATCAAAATAAACACATATCTATATATATATATATATATATAAAAGACATACTATGCTCTTAACACATCTCCTTATTCACTGGAATAGTATAATTGCAAGAAATTGGTTATGCTTGCAATTAGGGTATAATTATCTTTTTCAAAGGAAATATTAATCATTGCAAAATTGATTGGAAATAAATTAGTCCGGATATCTTCTTTTATTATAATAAAATAACTATTTTATCCTTGAATGCAAAAAAATATTAAGCTCTTGTAGAAGGGTTATTTAGTCTTTTGAAAACAATTTACACGTTTAAGTTATGGTCATACCTTTTAGGAGATAAATAAAATGAATAAACACAATGGGGTTCTTTGTCTTTTTTATTTAAAAATATAGTGAAATTGCAAAACTATCCTTGGAATCCGAACAAACTAAGGTTAATTTCAAGGGTATCTTAATCTTTTTATTCTGGTTTTATTGTTATTTTTTAATTCGGTTAGAGGCTGTATAGTATTTTTATGTTATTAAATATTATTAAAAACAATCCATGCATCAGCACATGATAGTCTCCACGCCATTCAGGAGGCACATAAGATCCCTTTCGGTTACCAAAATCCTGCTTTCGTGGTGGCGTTAGGAGCGGCGAGTCGTTCTCTTTTTGGCAGTGTAGTGTGTGTTTACGGAGGAGATCCATTTGAGCTATGGCGGAGTTGTTTTTCTTTCTTCTCTCTTTTCTCTCTCATTCCTTGAAAATTCATGCATGGCCATCTAAAAAACAATTGTGTCCTCCGTTTTGTGATTTTATCGATTTTGACCCTCTTTCTTTTTATTATTGTTTACTTCATCCTTGAGCATTTTATTCAATTTTATTATTTATCCGATTTGGTCCCTATACTTTTGATTGCTCTATTTATGTACTTTTATACTTTTCTTGATTATTATTGTGATTTTAATTTTGTCTCTTCCAATTGTATTGCATTTATTTTCTTAATATATTTCCTGTCCTTAATCTTTTGATTTCTATATTCTTATCCTCTTCTTGATTTATCTTCTTTTTTTCAATTTTTGTCTCTCAACATTTAATTTCATTTGATTTTTTATCAAGTTTTAGTCTTCTTCTTAGTTTTTTTTTTTGTTTTTCAATTTAACCCATGATTATTTTCTTTCATTTTCTGCATTGTTTGGATTTTAAATTATTTTATGATTGGATATTTTACTTTGTTATTTTTTCATAGTTGTCTTCCAGCAGGCAATTCTTTATTGAAAATCAATTATTATTTTTTCAATTTCATAATTTGGCATTTGATTATTAAGCTTTTAGCTACATTATTTGTTCCACTTTATTTTGTGTTATGTTATCTTGATCTCATATCCCGGGTATTAAGCTAGTCAGGTTAGTCATAGTTGACTCGTATTTTTTTTACCTCAATTGTTTCTTAACTAATCAATTTTTTTTTTTTACAATTTCATCATTTGGTGTTCATCTATTGGCCCTCGAGCTATTTAATTTTTTTACTTTTTTTGTTGGGTTATTTTAAATACGAATTAGCCAAGTTAACCAGAATTAGCTTGCATGTTCTTTCTAAATTTTATTTATTTAACTGTGGTATTTTTAACTAGGTCCTTTTTTAGAAAGCCTTTTTTTTTTATTTTAGTCTCATGTCACGAGTAACAAGTTGGTCGAGTTAACCTGGGTGAACTCGAGATTTTTTTTCTCAATTTTCTTAAAATTTTTTTAAGATTGAGAGTATATTTGATAAGAATAACTAAAATTAATTCTTTTGAATAAAAAAAAATATTATGAGTAGGATTCATAAGTTGAAAGCTAAAAATCTTAAGATAAGTATTGACGCACATGGAATAATTATTATGATGTCTAATGGGTAAATCCAATACAAGCAAATCCTGCTCTAAATGAAAAGTGGTCCTGGGCCTTTAGAATAGAATTTTGCTAGTGCCTAATGCGGATCCTTTTGAGAAGGCTTCGGCCCATGTCTTCTTGAACGAATGGACTGGCAATGGGCTTCATCATTAAATTGTGGGTCAATTAATCCATTTTAACGATTTTTGCTAGTGCCTCAAGCGGATCCTTTTGAGAAGGCTTGGGCCCATGTCTTCTTGAACGAATAGACTGGACATGGGCTTCATCATTAAATTGTGGGTCAATTAATCCATTTTTAATTATTTTTATGTTGTTTGCCATATTCAACTTTCGGATTCTAATAATAATAATAATGATTCGGAGCTCAATTAATATTAATTAAGGGTTTGTTTATAAATAGAATAGTATTTACGTTTTTTGAAAGACTATAGTTAGAAATAGAAAAATTAAAACTTCAAAAAATTGTAATATTGGCTTTCTAATTTTTTCGGAAATGTAATGAGTTTGTAAAACACATATTAGAAGTAATTCATAGATCTTTTATTATTTTTCAAATGAAAAAAAATATATGAACAAAACATTTCTTTTATATATATAACTAGTCTTTAAAAATATTAAAGATTAAATCATTTTTTTTTTACACTTTTATATTCAGTTAGTGTCATAAATTTATTTTTATTATGAATTTAACATAAAACAATTCAGTTAACAATATAAATTTTGTGGTAATTTTTTAATTTGAATGAAATAAAATTAATGTTCTAATTATCACACAAAATATTAAGTTGACTATTATAAATTATGGTTTTGATCTTTTATGTAAAAATAGTTGTAATCTTGGTGCATTTTTTTGAATTATAAACCCTGAATTAAATATATTATGGTATTTAATTTCTAAAATTATTTTCAATCAAGTCATACTAAATTAATTATTCCAGTTTAATTTATGAGTAATGGTTCTTAATATTTATGACTCATTAGGTTTCTAATATGTTGGTCCAAATACAAATTATAATTCTAATTAAATAAATTAAACAATTTAATTTATTACCAATTCAACAATTGATTGATTTATATTTGAAGATTAAGTGCATCGTCTAGCAACGTGTCATGATCCCTTAAATATTTGAAAAGTCATTAGTGATTTGACTTAACCTTTCAATGATTGATTTATCAGTGTAATTAATATCTTTTCATCAATAATGTTCTGATTTAACATTAAAGCATAAAATATGTATGTCATGTTAAATCATGTTTGTTCTCTATATAATAGTTATTGATCGTTTGAATGAGATTTAAAACTCTTTTCAAAACTCATTCCATCTTGGTCAAGAATTTCTCAATCAATACTATTTTAATACTTTTTCGAGCAAAAAAAGCACTTTGAATAGCAATTACTACCACACTCTCAAACACCCTATAAGTGTGCTTTCTAAACCATAATTTCTTTAATCCATAGACTTTGCACACTACCAAAAATTTGCTTAATACCAACGGAATAATTATGTTGGTAAATTGCGGTGATAATTACCAACGGACACTATTATGTTTGTAATTCAGTCGGTATATACTGACGGAATACCACGGTCGGTATATACTGATGGAATTACAAACAGAACATTCAGAATTTAAAAAAAAAAACGGTTCGCTGACGTGTAAATTTTTACGAGCGATTTTACCGACGGAATCACCAAGGGATTCAAACTTGGATCTCCGTACAGTGACGTGACCAATTCACTGTCAGAATTGCCGACAAAACCACCGACAAAACGAGTCCGTCGGTGAGTCCCTCAACAAAAGTTAATATATCACCACTCTGCCGACCCTCTCCTCCCCTATTTCTCCTTTTTTTTTCCCATCCCAAACTGAAAACAACCACACCCCAAAAAAAAATCCCCCTCTTCTCAACACAAGTTATATTTCTTTAAGTTTTATGGTCACATTATCTGTGTGCTGATTTATTGTGGATTTTATCATTTTCTGTAAGTAAATCTATCTTTTTTAATTTTAACATTTAAATGTTAATTTTAAATGTCAATTTTATTGTTTTTTAGTATATGTATTTTGTTAGTGTATGTACATGTTTATTGTTATTTCTCAAACAAACATGTAGTATGAATGTATAATTTTGTACTTGTTATGGTTTATTTTAGATTTTATTTGTAAATTGTATTTGTTTGTAAAATGTGGAAACTTTGTTGAATTACCGAATTACATGTGTTGTGGTGAAATAATTAATAGCTTGTTTAACGGGTCCGTTTTAATTTTTATCAATGCTATTGCGGAGTTGTAATTTCAGTAAATTTATATGTATAAATTTGTATGGACGTTGATAATTGATAATGAATATTTATAAGAAATTGTAATTAGCTTGTTGGATAATCTCGAGGTAAACCAATATTTTTGCAAATTTATTTACCTAACATAGTTAATTATTACATGATGTCGTCGTAATTTTATAAAGGTTCGATAGAGGTCATGAATGATTATTCATGGATGTATCGAGATTCACCCCAAGGATTGTGGAGGATGAATTATTGTAACGGGGTTCAAGGTTTTATTAATTTCGCAACATCTATTCCTAGAAATTTTATTGGAGGCGGTATTAGTTGTCCATGCAGGAAGTGTGAAAACAAAAGGTATCCGTATTCAGATGTTGTAATGATGCATCTTCTACACAAATGTTTCATGAAGAATTACTTGTGTTGGTATGCACACGAAGAAGTATTTGTTCATAATAAGAGAATGGAAGAAAGGGTGGTTAGGTCAACTTCTAGTGCTAGCAACGTGCAGGAAGTTGCAAATGACAATAGGAATCCTTACAAGATTATGGTTATGGATGCAATGAAAATGAATCAAGATAATGTCAGTCAATGTCCACTCGTAGAAGAAAAAACCTAATTCAGATGCAGCTAGATTTTTTGATCTGTTGAAAGATTCTGACAAACCATTATGGAATAGCTACACGAACCACAATAAATTATCAACCGTAGCACAAGTGTTCACCATCAAGTCAGATCATGGGTTGAGTGATGTTGGTTATGACAAAATTATCAAATGGGCGAGAAGCATTTTACCTGAAGGGAACAGGCTGAAAGAGAACTTCTATATTGCAAAGTCCATGATGAAACCCCTCAGTTTAGGATACCAGAAAATTGACATGTGCCTAACTTCTACATGTTATACTACCTTGAAAATGTTAACCTAACCGAGTGCATTACATGTGAGCATTCCAGTTACAAACCCAGAACTGGTAGGGAAAAGACTCTCATGGCATATAAAAAACTTAGATATTTCCCAATCACACCTAGACTACAGAGGTTATTCATGTCACCAAGGACTGTTGAGCACATGACATGGCACCAATCACACCATGCGGTTGATGGAGTGATGATTCATCCTTCTGACGGCGAAGCCTGGAAATACTTTAACAGTATGCATCCTCCCTTTTCAGCTGAATCAAGGAACGTGCGTCTTGGGTTGTGTACAGACGGATTCAACCCATTCGGGTCATTTGCTACTCCTTATTCTTATGGTCGGTCATACTCACGGTTTATAACTTGCCACCGGGGATGTATATGAGGCCGAAATTCATGTTTTTATCTACTATCATACCTGGTCCGAGCAGCTTGGGCCGGAATATAAATGTTTGTGTTCGACCGTTGATTGATGAGTTGAAGCAATTGTGGTCCTCCTGAGCTTTGACTAAATGATATATCGAGGAAACATAATTTTGTTATGAGGACAACTTTGATATGGACTATCAATTATTTTCCAGCTTATAGAATGGTTTCTGGTTGAAGCACATATGAAAAACTAGTATGTTCATATTGCATGATAAAGAAAAAATTAAAATAATACATTAAATTATTATCAAATATGATCTTATAATGTATAGCAAAAGAGAAGTAAGATCATTGAAGAAATGGCTTAATTTTGGTGACTAGCTAAGACATTTTAATTATTTTTTTCTTTATCTTTCTGTATTATCCCATTGAAAACTTGAAAGCTGAAGCATGTTTGCTCTTTAAGCCATAACACAAATTAAACCGACAAGGCATTCAATGAGTGGCCATATTCACTGGACTTTTCTTTAAAATTGACGTCTTACCGACCAATCTTGCTAGCGTTCTTGGAGCTTACGACCAAGTTCACTAACAATATCGCATTTGTTTTTTCAAACTTAGTGATTGTTCATATTGTGTTTGTAACTATATTTTGATAAGTTTTAGAAATATATTTGGTTTATAAAAATATTAAATTGATATTTTATAATGTTTTTCAATAATTTTAATTTGTAATATAAAAAATTAAAAAAAAATATTTCAAAATATTTTCAAGTAAAAATACATTTTGCACCACAATACCAAACACATAATTAGTTTATATTTTTTAATTTGTAGATTTCAAGGAGTTTATTTATTAATTAAGGAGTTATTTTAGTCTTTTAATTTAAATTTTGAAGTTAGTATTTTAAAAAACTACTTAAAAAACTTAAATTTCCGTTTATGTAACATATATATAAAAAAATCCTCTAGCTTTTGTATGGTCATTTCTAATATATTGTTTTTAATTGATATCTCCATATATAATTGTATGGTTTTTTTATTCTAATATTTGTATCTAAAAAGTCAAGAAATTAATGAAGCAATTTTTAGAAAAACATCATGCGACTCCTTGAGTTGTCATATGTATCTTTTTTTCTTTCTTTCTTTTCATGGCAAGATCTTGCGACTCGCAAGAGAGACGCAAAAGCATTTATTTTGAAAAGATTATTAAGAAAAAGATTGTTAATATTCAAGAAATATTAAGAAGTTTGCCCGATGATCTATGACAATTATTTTTTAAATCTTAATTTTAAGATTATTATTATTATTATTATTATTAAAAGATTTATTAAATTATTATGAATACAACATGCTAATATACGAGATATTAAATTATTAAGAAAGTTTAGTTTTAATTAATAGATAAAGTGGTTTAAAAATACCTTTTGAAAATTGAATAATAATAAAAACAGCGACGGGAGCTTCGTCGTTGTCATATGTGTCTTTTTTTCTTTCTTTTTTTCATTGCAAGAAGATCTTGCGACTCGCAAGAGAAACGCACGCATATCCTTGATAAACTGCTGTATAACCAGCTGCCATTCATTTAACATGGATGGACCCCACCATCTATTATTAGAAGGATCGATGGTATTCTTTCTATACATGGATGGACCTACCACTGAAAACACACTCATGGAAAAGAAATTTCAAGCTCCTTTGTAAGTTCTGCTATATATATGAAGAGAGGTTTCTCATCCATTGCTCATCAAGTTCTCAAACAACAAAATTATAATAAGCTACCTAGTGATGGAAGAAGTCACAAAAAAACTAAACCCCTCGGATGTCGACAGAAAACTACAGCTCCCAGAAAATTGTCTAAAAAACCTCCCGAGAGGCCAAGAAACGTTTTTGAAGATTAAAGACGAGGATGGGATTGTGTGGACATTTCGTTGTACAATCCCTCCGGGAGGCCATTCAAGGCCAGTTCTCTATGGGGAATGGCTTTTATTTGTTCGTCAAAAAGGTCTCAAGGTCGGCGACATCATAGTAATCGTCTTCAACAAGCAGAAGGCACGAGCTGCTGCTGATACTAGTGGAGATCTTTTCGAAATTAAGGTTAAGAAAACTCGAAACTAGTCGAGCCAGCCCTCTAGCCTGTTCGATCCATTCAGGTTAGTCATACGCATATGCATGCAGCTCTCGGAGATTATTGCAAATTAAATCTTCAAGACAACAGAGTAATACTGAGGAACTCTTCTACCCTTTGGAATGTCCTTAAAGAATAAGTTCTTTTGATTATTTAGCTACTATAGGGCTTTGATTAAAGAGCCGGGTACTGTTGAAAGTTGAAATGTTCTTATGCTTGGAGTGAACTCTTCTGTGCATTTGTTCTTCAATATGACTGCATATTTTTCGGCTAGTATCTTTCTTTCAAGTTAATTATTAGATTAAGCACAATGTTTAATTAAAATTAGTGTGATTCTTTAATTAAGCTCACACACTGTTTTGGATGAACTTATC
>Ga0325402_1007052_pt1 | contig 10662 bp, 9 predicted proteins | sample PopdelMetagenome_22_FD_207212 | JGI IMG/M metagenome (GOLD analysis project Ga0325402, IMG submission 207212) | Populus deltoides microbial communities from Bellville, Georgia, United States - Xylem-PdKOR-R3 | ecosystem: Host-associated > Plants > Phyllosphere > Stem > Wood/Secondary xylem...
TACAGTATTATAGTGGAATGTGATATAATAGGATACAAGAAAAAAAAATAAGAGGACAATTACAGGGTTACTAACCCTGGTTATGTAATTCCTCCGGGGACTAGCTTTTCCTTTAATTAAAAAAAAAGTATTAAGAGACAAGAAAGTCTTAGATATCAATGTTTTCTTTTCTTTGTTTCATTTCTTTTTGTGAAGGCCATTAGTATTTTTTTTTTCTATAAATATTAGAGAATTAATCTAAATAAATAAATAGAAAAAATTTACTGGTATCACTACTAAAAAATAGGGCCATTAGCAACTACTTATTTAATCCATTGCCAATAAAACTAAAATTCATTTTTGAAAACAATTAGCAATGGAATCAACAATAAAAAATATCAAATGCAGATTTGTCGTTGTTGATTTATCATCAACAAATTTTACCGTTGTTGATATAAGAGCAATGAAAAATCCATTGCTTACAAATATCAACGAACAATCCGTTGTTGATTAAATGTCAAATGCGCCAGTTGTTGTGAATCAACAATGAATTTTTAATTGCTGATGATTTATAAATTAGTTACAATCAGCGATGAAAATTTGTTGTTGATTATATGATTTTTTAATTAATTTTTATGTTTCTTTTACTCAAATGATTTTTAATTTTTTAATAATTATTTATAGAGATTTTGAAAGTTGTAGAGTGTGTTTATATAATTCTACTCATACAACCTCTAAGTTGTACAATAGTCTGAAATCCTTTCAAACTACTACGATATTCTAGCTTAGAAGCTCTTTTTTTTTCTGCATGTTTTCTAGCTTTTTTTGCGCCTCGTACCAAAAATCATGCAACCTATATGGTACAAATTAATTATTTGTTAGTAAATGAATAATAAAATTTTAATATTTGGAGTAAAAAAATATCTTAAATTCGATCTTACCTAATTGAAGAGTGATTCTTCCAAACCTTCCTCGCAACACTATTATCAGCCCTCTCCCATTCAAATTTCACCTTGAAGAAAAAAATTTCAAAAATTACAATAAATGGTTCAAATTAACATAAAAAAATATTTAAGTTAATACTAACCTAAAAAACCATGCATCGACGTGCGGTTTTCATTCAGGATATTTAAGTTAATACTAACCTAAAAAACCATGCATCAACGTGCGGTTTCCATTCAGGATATTTGGAAACCTAGCTCTATTGAAACAATAGAATTTTCATCGACAATCTAAAAGCCAATGTTATTCACTACAACATTTAACAGTTTTACCGACGTAATTTTTCCATCGGTGTATGATTACCATTTTGTCGGTGTAAAATTTATCGACTAATTTCCTAATGGAACATGTCTGTCAAAATAACATTCGTCGGTAATTCGATGATCTGTCGCTAATTCTGTCGGTAAAAAAAATTAAAAACTTATTATTTTACAAATGGAAAATATGCACCAAAAAATTTTTTTCGCATGAAATATGTCGACGAAATAATTTCATTGGTATATTTCCATCAGTGATAGTGGCATAAGCAATAATTTTTTCCAGACTCTCTGGAATATACCGACGGAATGATTCCATCTGTATTGCTATCAGTAAATCACCGACAGAATAATTTCATCCGTGTTTGTGGCATATGCAGTAAATATTTTACAACTCTCTGGAAAATACTGACGGTACAAGTCTGTCTGTAAATCCATCGGTGATTTGCACAATGCATGACAGATTGTGTTTGTATTGCCTATCTATCCTCCCTGCAAACACTTAAATTAAAAATTGCCCGCATAACATAATAACAACAGTGAACATAACAATTATAAAATAAATATTTCTTGATACAAAATTTCATCCATAATATTACATTATAAAAAATTCCTTTACATTTTCGTGTTGTGATACTTAGTCAGAATTTTCTTTTTCTTCTTCGTTAATTGAATCGTCATCAGCTTCATCACAATCTTCAATGTTTATATCATCATCATCACCTTCATCGACTTGTGCTTGTCCACTAGAGCTTAGAACAACATTCAACTCGTTTGCGTCAACATCAATAAGACTATCATTGAAGACGCGAAAAATTGAATTTTCTTCTAAGTCAATCGATGGAGCAACTCGATATGGTTCAACCAACTCACTATTGAAAGACATCATTTCCCACATTTGTGTTTTCGTTCTCATCCTGAACAACTTTAACACGACCCCTAAGTTTTATTTTTAAAACGAATAATCAATCAACTCTTGATCAGTCATTTCTAAAGGAAGGGGTATATGTGTAATAAACTTGTTGGCATTGATTTGTGAAAATAAAGACATCGTTTACGTTGTGGAGTTTAGTTTTTGAGTTAATTTCAACCAGACCGTAGTGGGGATCTACTCTGATTCCTCTGTCAATGGTGTCATACCAATAGCATTTGAATAAAAACACTCTATTATGCTCGCTATGATATTGCAATTCAACGACCTCTTCTAATTTACCATAATAGTCAACTTCAAACTCACTACAAGTCGATCCCTTAATGCAAACACCACTGTTATATGTCTTTCTTCCATGCTCGTATTATTTAGTATGAAACACATATCCATTGACAAAATACTCATTGTAGCACTTAACTTTTCTTTCAGGACCTAGACTTAGTCAAGACAATGAAACACTAGCACTCCTTCCCATTTGATAAACCTTATATATCAAGTACAACAATGAATAGTAAACGAGAATTCTGTAATGAAATACAGTAACTTACAAGAGATAATAAGTTTATGATGTTACAACATATACATAGTATGTTTATAACAAAGTTTAAATAGTACATATACTTACTGAATAAAAGGTCTCAGCTCATCACAGTTAAATAAAACATAATTGCGTGCTTATTTGAACTCTATTTCAGATAAATATCTTTCCCTTACGGTATTTTTAGGTGTGGGTCGTCCAGAATTGGAGAACATTGACAAGTTCCCACTGGAAGGCACTTCACCACCATTATCATGCCGTTGAACGCGATTGATTCTCGTTCGCAAATGAGGTTTGAAATAGTACAAGATAAATGTTGAGATCTCCTCAACAATATAGGCCTCACATATCGAAGCCTCAACATGCATCTTGTTCTTAACCTTTTTTAAAAAATTGAACAAATACCTGCATGGAATTAAAAAAAATATTTTTAATTAAGAAAACAATGAAAATACTTTACGAATTACATTGCATTTGTAATATCTAACCTCTCGAATGGATACATCCATCTATATTGGATTGGTTCTCCAACTTTTGCCTTATATGGTAACTGTATGGGTAGATGCTCTATCGAGTCAAAAAATAATTGAGGGAATATCATCTCAAGTTTGTATATTGTCTAGATGATATTTGTTTCAAGCCTCTCCATATATTGCGTCTGCAACTTGTTAGAACACATATATCTATAGAAATCCTGATAATTTGTTTCAAGCCTCTCCACTTGTCTAGACGATCTTCGTGAGTGCATCTCATATCCTTTTTAGCAATAAATTCTGGTAAGCTAATGAAATGGATGTTTGCATAAATATATAGCAGGCATGACTCTTCATTCTATATAATCTGCAATCCTTTAAATTCATCAACCTTGATATGTTTGAGGCATGTCCATTGAGAAAATGCAGACTCTTAAGCTATTAGTAGACTAGTAGTTGTGTATTTTTCTCTAACACATAGCTTGCTTTTGGTTTTACAAACCATGACCTATCAAAAACCAACTCCATATTTTTACAATTACAGAATAATGTTATACTCATTCTAGCATTGATGTTGTTCTTTGTCTTCCCCTTCACATCCATGACGGTGTTAAAAATGTTCTTAAACACATTCTTTTCTATGTGCATGACGTCAAAGTTATGGCGGAGGAGATTGGTCTTCCAATAAGGAAGCTCCCAGAAAATACTTCGTTAAACCCAGTTATGGGTCAAATCAAAACCAGAAAACTTCTGCTTACCAGATTGGAAACTAAACACAATGTCACCGTACTCTGATGCATAGTCATTCAATTCTTCACCAGAAAGACGCGGGGGTGCAACATCCTTTTTAATTCTACCAACAAAGAAATTCTTTATGTTTTTTATGTACCTGTGATTTGTTGGCAAGAAACGTCGGTGATAGTAAAAAAAAGAAGCTTTATCTTTGTTTGTTAGCTTGAATACCTTGTTGTTTTTGATACAGTATGGACATACTAGTTTTCTATGCGTGCTCCAACTAAAAACTATTCCATAAGCTAGAAAATCATTGATAGTTCATAACAATGTTGTCCTCATAAGTAAATTTTATTTTCTCGATATATCATAAGTCAAAACCCTAGAGGACCACAACTGCGTCAACTCTTCAATCAACGATCGAAGACAAACATCTATATTCCGACTAGGACTGTTTAGACCAGGTTATCTAATCTTTCCAAAAGAAAGTGGCATTAGAAAGTGACAGGCAGAGAGATCATCACCATTAATAAGTGGTTTGAAACGAACCAAATAGGTTACAGCTTGCTCTCCAAGTAAAAAGATCTTTCCCCTACATACACATAATCATCTCAATAGTGGCCGTACGATCTCATCAGTACTCTATCCATAGTTGATACAGGCGTATCTGTGCTAAGAGAAAACCTGGTGAAAAGCCTAGACGGCATGCAAAACAAAGGAGCTAGTAGTATAGGACATCCGTTTACATCAGTAAACAAAGCAAAACAGTATCGAAAAGATCACACCTTACTTAGACAAGACCTTTTCACTTTGTATAGAAAGTGGGATCCATGTATGGTCAATCATGGTATGGCCCACTTTACAATAGATATACCTGTCAATCTCTCCACTAACCATAATTTATTCTCGAGATATCCTTCTGCAATTTCTTAAAAGTAATCGGAGACAACATTATGTAGTGCACTTGGTAGTTATTTTTTTAACTTACCTTAATTTCTCTCAACTCTTAGGTATGAAAATACCCAATTATAACAACAATTTTTATACTATACTATAATTGCCGATGCATTAAATATAAGAAAAAACTATGAATGTGAATTTTGTCATTTAAGAAGATTTGATCAAGATTAATCAATTATTAAGAATAAAAATATTCGGAGGGTCTTCTAACCAAACAAGTAATTAATTGAGTAATTGATTCAATATTAGATATGAAAGATTAAAATATTCTTTAAAAAAAAACAAAAGGAAACTAGTTTAAGTAAGAAAACAAGCACATGCAATGTTTAACATTAATTCTATTTATTTTAACAGAAGGATGTAATTAGAGAAAAGCTATACAGATGGGGATCTAATTGATAAAGTAAAACGTTAGAAGACTCAGTAGAATAACTATGAATAATTGGAGACTAATCTAATCTTTCCAAAAGAAAGTGGCATTAGAAAGTGACAGGCAGAGAAATCAGCACTATTAATGAGTGGTTTGAAACGAACCAAATGGGTTCCAGCTTGCCCTCCAAGTAAAAAGATCTTTCCCCTACGTACACATATTACCATAGATAAAAACATAAACTCTGGCCTCATATACATCTCCGGTGGCAAGTTGTAAACTGTGAGTATAACTAGTCAACAAGAATAAGGAGTAGCAAATGACCTGAATAGGTTAAATTCTTCTATACATAATTCAAAATGTGCATTCCTTGATTCAGCTGAAAAGTGAGGATGAACACTATTAAAGTATTTCCATGCTTCGTCGTTAGAATGGTGCATCATCACTCCATCAACCGCATCATATGATTGGTGCCATGTCATGTGCCCAGTAGTTTTTGGTGACATGAATAACCTCTGTTATCTAGGCGTGATTGAGAAGTATCTAAGTTTTTTATATGCCACGAGAGTCTTTCTCATGTCAGTTCTGGGTTTGTAAAGGGAATGCCCACATGTTATGCACTCAGTCAGCTAAGCATTTTCAAGGCAGTACAACGTACAGAAGTTAGGGCACATGCCACTTTTCATGACTGATTAGTCACAAGATGTTAGGACTTTCATGGAAAAATTAAGATATAAACGTTTAATTTCATGGAAATAGGATTGTAAAGGGGATATTCCTTTCCATTTTAAAAAATTCTCTTGTCATTTGGAGGTCTAGAACTTTAGAACGAGCTCTAGAAATATGTCAACCTGATCATCGTGAACTGCCAATGAAAAAAATGAATAAAGGCTGAACGACATGTTGTCTGGGTTAAAATCCTAGAAATTAGGGTTTTTAATTTAGGATTTGACAAAGTTATAATTTAGTTATTGTTCTTATAATTATGGCACATACACCTATAATTGAATAAAAAAACTTTTTAATTGCATGCAATTTAACCCTTGCCAAACTTAAATGTCAACACTTAAGTTGGTCGTCTTTTCATTTCGGTCCTTACTGCTGAATTTGTGTATTTTGACCCTCAATTGACCAACAAACTTTCAATTTCTTTTATTTAACCACTGATTTGGTTAATTTCAACTCCTATATTCACGTGTCTTTTCTAGTTTGATTCTTAGTTTTTGATTTCTTTAATCAAGTCCTTATTTGTCCATCAAACTTTAATATTTATGTAATTAATCCCCCGATTTAATCAAATTAACTCGTAAAAATTGCAATTCAACCTCATACTTTAATTTCTTCCAATTAAAACCTAAATTGACTTTTAAAAATCAATATTTCTTGCAATTAAACCCTCAATAAATTCAAATAAACCTTGAAAAATTTTAATTAAGTCCTTAAACATTCAATTTTGAATTTTCCTCAAATTAAGTTTTCTTTGTTAATAAGGCCTTCATCGATTGAAAATACATTGTCATAAAAATTTTAATCATGTGAGGTTCTAATATACTCCTCAATGATATATCTTTTTTATTTTCTTCTAATATTTTTTGATTTTTTTTGGATTTTCTCATCAATTTTTTAATTTTTTGTTTATATGGGGTCCCAAAAATGAGTAACAACATTCATTCAACTCCTTAGCGTCAACATTAATGAAAATATTCTTAGCGATGATAAAATTTGAATTTTCTTCCAAGTCATTAGACGAAGCAACTCAATATAGATCAACTAACTCACCAAGTTGAAAGATATCATCTGGGTTAATTAATTGTTGTCATCCTAAACAACCTCGACACCACCTCTAGGTTTAGTTTTCATTACGAATAACCAATCAACTCTTGAACAATCCTTTCTAAAGAAAAGATTGTATATGTAATAAACTTACTGATATTACTTGGCAAAAACAAAGACATCGTCGATGTTGCGGAGTCTAGCTTTTAAACTAATTTTGACCAAACCATGATGGGAATCTACTTTGATTCCTCTGTCAATGGTGTCATACCAATAACATTTGAATAAAAATACTTTATTCTGCTCGTTATGATATTGCAATTCAATGATCTCTTTCAACTTTCCATAGTAGTCAACTTTAAATTTATTAGAAGTCAATCCCTTAACATAAATTTTATTGTTATATCTTTCTGTCCTGCCTATATTTTTCAGTATTAAATATGTGTCCATTGATAAAATATTCATTATAGCACTTCACTTTTTTTTCAAGACCCAAACTTAGTAAAGGCAAAGTAACACTAGCATTCCCTTTTGATTGATAAACTTGGTACATGAAGTGCAACTATAAACAATTAACGACAAATGTGTAATGAAATTAAGTATCTTAAGAGATAAGAATAATTAAACAATACTTACATGTAATCTAAACCACGTGAAAAATTGTTCATCTTATAATAAAAAAATTTAAGATTCAATCAACTATGAGTTTTGTGACAATAAATATTGACAATGTCACTTACAAGAAATTCAATAATATATCAGTTTATAATATTATAAGAGATAAATTATTCAAAAATAACAACATGTTAAGTAGTATACTTATTAAATAAAAGGTCTTAGTTTATCGCAGTTAAATAACATATAATTATGTGCTTGTCTGAATTTTATTTCTGATAAATATCTTCCCCTCATAGTATTTTTTTGTACGGGTCGTCCAGGATGGGAGAATATTGACAAGTTTTTCCTCAAAGGCATTTCCCCACCATTATCATATCTTGGAACGTGGTTGATTCTTATTCTTAATTGAGACTTGAAATAGTATGAGATAAATATTGAGATCTCTTCAGCAATATAAACCTCGCATATCGAAGCCTAAACATGTGTCTTATTGTTTACTTTTCTTTTAAGGTTGAACAAGTACCTATATAGAATTAAATGAATTTTTTGAAATATTCAAAGAGAGACAATAAAATTTTAATTATGATACATGTGTAAACCCTAACCTCTTGAATGAATACATTCATCTATATTGGACTGAGCCTTCAATTTTTTCTTTAAATGATAAATGTATGGGTACATACTCCATCGAGTCAAAAAATAATGAAGGGAATATCATCTCAAGTATGTATATTATCTAGACGATATTTATTTCAAGCCTCTCCATGTGTTATGTCTGCAACTTGTTAGAACACATATATCTAAAGAAGTGACTGATCGTCATGAGTGCATCTCATATCATCTTTAGCAATAAATCCCGGTAAGCTAATGAAATGAGTGTTTGCATAAATATATAGCAGTCATGACTCTTCATTCTATATAATCTGCAATCCTTTAAATTCATCAACCTTAATATGTTTGAGGCATGTCCATCAGGAAAACATAAACTTTTAAGTCATTGGTAGACAAGTAATTGTGCATTCTTGTCTAAGGTAAAACTGGCTTTGGGTATTGCGATATATGACCCAACATACACCAACTCTATATTTTTAAAATGACAAAACAAAGTTATATCCATTCTAGACTTAATGTTGTCCTCTGTCTTCCCCTTCATATCTATAACCATGTTGAAAATGTTATCAAACACGTTTTATTCTATATGCATGACATCAAGGTTATGGCATAGAAGATTGGTCTTTCAATGAAGAAGCTCTCAAAAAATACTTTGTTTTACCAAATTGTACGTCAAACCAAAACTAGAAAACTTCTGCTTACCGGATTGAAAACTAAACACAATGTCACCGTACTAAAACCACATTATACAATTCTTCACCTGAAAGAAAGGTAGTGCAACATCTCTTTAAACTCTGACAATAAAAAAGTTATTTCTAAACTTGTGATTTATTAGCAAGAACCACATGTAACAATAAAAAAAGACATTTTACCGTCGTTTGTTAGGGTAAATGCCTTGTTATTTTCTATATAATATGGACATGCTAGTTTTTCATGCATGCTCCAACCATAAACCATTATATAAGCTGGAAAATCGTTGATAGTCCACATCAAAGCTATCTTCATTATAAAATTTTATTTCTTCGATATATCATAAGTTAAAGCCCGGGATGACCACGACTACTTTAACTCATCAATCAATGGTCGAAGATAAACATCTATTTGCTAACCTAGACTATTATGATCGGGTATGACCGTAGATAAAAACATGAACTTCGACCTCATACACATCCTTGGTGGCAAGTTGTAGATAATGAGTATCACTAGCCACCAAGAATAAGGAGCAAAAAATGACCCGAATAGATTAGATTATTTGTACATAACCCAAGATGCATGTTCCTTGTATCCACTAAAAACTAGGGATGCACACTATTAAAGTATTTCTAGACTTCACTATCGGAAGGGTGCACCATCACTTCATCCACTGCATCATGTGATTGGTGTTATATCATATACTTATTAATATTTAGTGACATGAATAACATGTGTCTAGGTGTGATTGGGAAGTATTTAAGTTTTTTATATGCGATAAAAGTCCTTCCCCTACCAAACATGGTTTATAACAAGAATGCCCACATATTCTCCACTCGGTCAACTCTGTATTTCCAAGGTAATATAATATGTAAAAGATTGGAAACATGTTAATTTTTTGAAATCCTAGACCGAGAGGTTTCATCATGGATTTGGCAACATAAAAGTTTTCTTTCAGCTTCCCTTCAGGTAAAATGTTTCTTGTCCATTCAACAATTTTATCACAACCGACCTCACTTAACCTATTATCTGACTTGATGTTGAACACCTGTGTAACAATCAATAATTTACTGTGATTTGTGCAATCATCTCATAATGGTTTGTCAGAATCTTTCAAAAGATCAAAAAACATGGTCGCGTCTGCATTAAGTTCTTTATTTACTATTGGACATTGAACGACATAACTCTGATACATTTTCATTGTATCCATAACTATATTTCTATAAGGATTACTATTATCATCTACAACTTCATGCATGTTGTTAGAATTAGAGGTTGACCCAATTATCCTTTCTACCATAGTATCGTGAGGAACATATAGTTCTCTATGTCCATACCAATATAAGTATTTCTTCATGAACCCTTTTTATAGAAAATGTATTGTTACAATATCTAGATCGAAAAACTTTTTATTTTTACACTTCTTGCATGGACATCTAATACCCCATCTACTAATATTTTTTCGGATTAGATAATACATAATTAATAAAACCCTGAACCCCATTACAATAATCCATCATCCACAACCCTTAGGGTGAATCTCTATACATCCATGAACAATCATCCATTACTTATATCAGACCTATATAAAATAATGATGACAACATGTATTAATAAACTATGTTAACTAAATAATTTGCAAAAATATTGATTTAGCTCAAATTTATTTAATCTATTTTAATAGTACTCTTAATTCATTATCAATTATCTATATAAATTCAAATTTC
>Ga0325402_1007053_pt1 | contig 10661 bp, 6 predicted proteins | sample PopdelMetagenome_22_FD_207212 | JGI IMG/M metagenome (GOLD analysis project Ga0325402, IMG submission 207212) | Populus deltoides microbial communities from Bellville, Georgia, United States - Xylem-PdKOR-R3 | ecosystem: Host-associated > Plants > Phyllosphere > Stem > Wood/Secondary xylem...
AAGTTATGAGCGATGATGCTTCGGCCTGGCTCCTAGGAAATCATGTCAATCCACATATTCATGACTTCCCCCTCCGCAGAGGACCGTTTATTCATTTCTTAAATCTTGTCAGCCCACGTATTCTAGGTTTAGGCTTACTGCTGAGTTTCCAAGCTTCATCATTTCCTGGGTTTAGTGTTCATACGATGAAGATTATCTTAGGTAATTGATTTACAAATTTTTTGATTATTTATTGGTTTTTACATGTACGTTCATGCTTGTTGATTATTAATTTAGGATTTTAATAACTTAAAAATACTGAAATCAAGGAATTTATTCTTCAGTTTTTTTGTGTGCATAAAATCAATTCATTATGATGATTGAGTATTCATCGTAATGATATAGCCTCAAATTCTTGTTTGAATAATGTCTTTTTTACATGTTTTCATGCCTTCAATTTGACATAATATGATTGAAATTAAAGTTTATATTTTTGGGTTCTTTATTTTGTTCTCACTATTCTTGATGACATCCAAGCGGGAAAAAATCTTATTTGATTTTTAATTTTTAATTTTTAATTTATATTTCTTGACTGTATTTCTAGGCTTGGATTTTGGGTCAGAAAGCCTAGCTCACATGGTTGGGCTGAATACGTTAGTTTAAGACCATGTTTGACATGTTTAATTTTATCAAAGAAAAAAAACACAATATCTTTGTCCTTAAAACATGTTTGCCACACGATCTTAAAATGTTTTTTAAAGCCTTTAACTTTTAGTTAGGGGCGTGTTTGCCAAACACGCCCTAATAATTTCTCAGCAATGTTTATTTTTTTATTTTTTCTGTTTTTTCCAAACAAATCTCAAATGATTTTTAAAAATTCTGAAAAAAAATCAAATATTATTTTAAATTTATTTGGGGGTCTCTCGTATGTTTTCCAACATTTTCATTTAATATTTGGGTTGTAAACTTACACTAAAAGATACCGACCCAATATTAAATATACCCGCTTTTCTTCAAAAATTTAGAAAAATACAAAAAAAAATATTCTTATTTAAAAAAATATAAAAATGTGTTTTTATTTGTGTACATATGACCAAGTTCTAAGATCTTTTCATGTATATGTTTTTTAAAAACAATAATAAAAATTGCATCTTTATCATACTTTGAAAAACTCAAAAATCAATTAATGGGTATCATAACAAGTTTGTGATTATTCATTAGGATTTGATCAAAATTTCAAAAACACAATAAAAATCAAATTGTTTATTTTTTTTGGGATATGAATATTTTTTTTTGTTTTAGAATGGTTAGGTTTTAACCTGAAAAGAAAATAACCTTCTTACTGGGAATGACCCTTCTTAAACTTTAGACAGACCAACACATAGAAAATTACCTTAAAAAAATCAATTAATAATACAACTAACTTTAGATAATATGCATTAAAGGTGACACGTCTTTCCATTCCATGGACAACTAGTCCCATTACCTAGAGGTTATCCATCCTTTTCAAATATATATAAAAAATAAAATCAAGTCTAGGCATGCAGACCTAGGCCTGAAGAGTCACCAACATGTTTGGACTTTCTTTACAATGGCTTAGGGGCACTGAGCCATAGGCTTGAGGGCCACCCCTTTAAAAAAAATTTTGTGTTTTTTTTGAACGTGAAATATAAATTTAAGAAAAAGAAATTATTGAACCTGGTTGAGTCCACAACCCGAAGTATAGGTTTGACGAGTTAAGCCACAATATCTGAGCTATTTTTCTTCTTCTAATATTGTTATTTTTAACTGATATTTTTGTAATGTCTTTTTTCTTAAATAATTTTTAAATTATTTTTCAATTAATATCTCTCTTTTGTGATTTTTTTTCTTATTTAATTTTTTTTAATAGAGATTTTTTATTAGTATTGTGTGTATTTAGTTTTTTTAAAAAATATTATAATTTATCTATAATTTTTTAAAAAATATTTGAATCATGATAAAAAAAAAAAAACAAAAACAGATGAAATAACTAGTGATATCTATTAGATGCTACACACCACACATCCACACATGCAAAACATTTCTATGTGAGGTTACAGGTAACAGAAGTATCCTGCATGGTGACAGAATTAATTAGGCTCCGTTTGTTCTCGTATTCGTAGTTGTAAAGTGGTTTTTGTAAAAAAATAATTTTTTTTAATATTTTTAGATTGATTTAATGTATTATATTAAAAATAAATTTAACATGCATCATGCAATCAACAAAAAGACAATGATATTTATAAAGTTATACACATCGCATTGTCTGTGAACCGCATTGTTTGTGCTCGTTCTGAAAACATCACGCAATCAAAATGAAAGTTTTTAACATGCATCATGCCTTGTTTCCCATTTCCTTGTTGTACACATGTTATAGCTTTTTACTAGCTTTGATGCTGCGAGCGTTTTAAATAAAATTTGGTTCTAATTATTATAATAAACAGTGATAAAATAATCAAAAATATTATACAATAGCAAAAGACATGATATTTATAAAGTTCTAATTATTATAATAAACAGTGATAAAATAATCAAAAATATTATACAACAGCAAAAGACATGATATTTATAAAGTTAGCAGTGAATCGCAAAAGTTGAGTAAAGACAATTAAATCCAAGTAGAATAAAAGTGCCTAAGCCAAATATTTTATGCTTAACTTATACATATAGATAGAAAAGTGGACGTCAATGAGCAGCAGGTTGTAGTAAAAAAGCACGTGATGAAGACGTTCAATCAGCTTACGATGTTGGATAAGAAAGCATTGATTAACTAAATGCTAATTTTTTTCCTAAGCTATAAATTATTCTTAAAGCAATAAACATCAAATATTCTTGAAGATAAATAAGAAATATGAAATAAAGATGTAATTATTGCTGAGCACATGAGTTCACAAAGAAGGAAAGGCAATTAGAAAACGAGAATGATATAGCTGATTGTTTGTTAAACAGAGAGATGGTAGTGTAGTACAGAGAACTAACTAAATGATATTGGAGATGCAAACCTTTCCAGGTTATGAAATAGAGAGGCGTTGCTTCTGTTGCTTCTTTGGAAGTGCTGGTGTAGGACCGACATCAATATATCCAGAAAGATGTTCACTTGATGAGCCTGCATAGTCTTCCAAGGGTCCTATATGGTCATCCATCACGCCTAAAAATGAACAACCTTTGATCATTAAGTATTTTTGTTTAGACAACAATACGTTGGAAATACAAACCCCCTTCTTTAAAGGATAATTGAAGAAATTATAAGTTGAACAAATGTGATGAAGATACAACAATAAAAGATCAAGGAGCTAAAAAAGAACATTACGTGTTGTTTTCAAAGCATTTAATGCACCAATATCATGATCTCGCTTTTGTAAGTCAAATACTTTCCAAGTTAAAAAAAAAACCAGACAGCTAGCTACAGTGTAGTAATAATATAATAATAACTACAAAAAAAAATATTTTATGGGAAAAACTACAGTGCTTTCCCCCACGCGTTTTAGAGTTCTTTTAATAATTTTAGAGAGCCTCCTGTTAAATAATACATTTATCTTGTTTTATTTATTAATAGTAGAATAATATTTTTAGCTTAACCTATATATAAGCTCTTTGTATTTAGGTTAAATAATATACTTTTCACATATCAACAAAAGGAGAATTCTAGCCTCCTTCTCTTTCGTGTTCGTATTTATTTTATGTTAATTGAATTCTTTTAACATAGTATCAGAACTGATTTTATGGAACGAGACTTAATCTCAAACACAACTTTCGCATATTTATAAACAAATTTTTTTTAGTGATATTTTGTCTTCCGCTTCTATAAAATTTGGTATTTCATTTTTCCTTCAGCTTTTGCAATTTGATATTTGCGTTCAATTTCTGCAATTATTTTGGTATTTCGTCTTCCCTTTTGTTTGTACAATTTGGTATTTGCGTTCAGTTTCTGCAAATTTGTTTTGTGTTTTGGCGTAATCGTAGATATTCAAGAAGATATTTGTTCAGTTTCTGCAATCTCTGTTCAGTTTCTGCAATATGGTATTTTCTACAATCTCTGGAGTAATCGTATAATAATATTTTCTGCAATTGTATAACGCAGACGCACAGGCAGGGCAACCCAAGTGTTCAATTTCTGCAAATTTGTTTTGTGTTTTGGATGCCTGCCCTTGCGCTGGAGTTGGCTTGCCAAGAGTGCACACCCATACCCATGCGCCACGTGGCGAGACCTGGCGCTTGGGCTGCCCTGCCTATGCGCCTGCGTCAAGATCCAATGATAATTGGCCGTTATCAGAACCCAATTCGCTTGGGTCCTGCGCTAGGACCTAATGGCAATGGGTCTTGCGCTGGACCTAATAGCAATTGGTCTAGTACAGGACCTAATGGCAATGGGTCTTCCGCAGGATCCAATGGTAACAAATCCTGCCTCATGACTCAATTTGCTTGAGTCCTCGCCAAGACCCAAATAATTTATGTTGTAAATATTCTTCAGTTTTCTTTGTCATAACCCATTTTTGGGTTACTCCCAAATTTTTTTTCTTCTTCCAAATTACATTTCTTTTCCTTAAAAAAAAAAAAAAAAAAACAGTGCCGTTTTGAACGGCACTGTTCCCCTTCTTCTCTGCCCATGCAGAGGCAGGGAAGAAGATTTTAAATCTTTTCCCGCTCAGTTTATCACCCTCCCACTTGCACTACTTACACAACCCATACCCTCATTAATGAAGAAACAGGAGACCCATGCCCCCCACCATGACAAAAAGAAGGTCATGCCCTGCAGCGGCTGCACAGGACCCATCCCACGCCACCATGCCTTGCACTTGAACAGGTATGGTGACCCTCTCCCTCGACATTCTATAAATATAAGGGAAGATTACAGGGCAAAGGGGGGACGATTTTTGGGGAGAAAGCAGAACAGAAAACAGAGGGGAGAGTTTGTTTGAGAGGAGAGGAGCTCGGGCAAAACAGAAAAAAAGGAAAGAGCAGGGGAAGACGTGCAAGCTGTAGAAACGAAAAAAAGGGAAACCAGGGGGGGCGAAATTTTGGAGAAAGAGAGAAGGGTAGACGAACAGAGAGGGGAAGGCAAGAAGAGGGAGGAGAAATTTTTTGGAGAGCAGAGGGAAACAAGCTGCAGAAACGGGGAAGAAAAGGGGAGGAAAAAGAGGAAGAGGAGAACAGAAAGAGAAGGGAAAGGGAAACCAAACGTGGGATTGTTTTTTTGAGATACAGAGGAGAGGGAAAGAGCAAGACAGAAGAGGGAAGAGAAGAGCCACCGTTGCACCTCCACCAGCGCCTCCATCATTCCTCCCAGCCACCACCAGCAGCCCCACCATCCCGCCACCATCAGCGCTGCCAACGCCAGCAGAACCAGAGAGGGAGAAGAGAAACAGGACAGAACAGAGAGGGAAGAAAAAACAGAGACCGCGGGCTCTGCACAGAGGAGGAGAAGAAAAGATAGCCGCGCCACCGCCTGGAATCATCGTCATTTCTCCTCCCAGCCGCTTCCCCGACCACCTTCCACCACCGCCAGACCGAAAACAGTGGAGAACAGAATAAACACAGGAGAGGGGCAGAGAAAGCAGAAGGCAGCAGGAAGAAGAAGAAGCAGCCACTGGCAGCAACCACCGTCTGCCGTTGCTTCCACCACCGTCACCTCTCCACCGCCAGATCATCTACCCAAAGTCTTCTGTTGCAGGTAACACCCTCCCCTCATCTCTGTTTCTTTGCTTGCATGCAGAACATGCACTGTGCACGTTTCTGCAAGCAAGCAAAATAATTAACTGGTTACTGTGCATGAGCACAGTAACCAGCTAATTATATTTCATGGGTTGGATCATCAGCCCAGTCCACGCGGCTGGGCTGAGTCCATCCCATAGTATATGGGCCGGGTTAGGCCCAGCCCAGAATGGTTGAGCCAGGTCCGGCCCAGTTTTTTAAAAAAAAAAACTTCAAAAATATTTTTTGGAATCTTACAATTTTCCCGTATTTTTTTATGTCATTTTGATTAATATCAAGTAGCATTTTTATGTTGCTAAAAATACAACATTCAGTATTAAAATACCTGGTTTTCGTCAAAAAAAAAACATGTTTTTATTTTCATGCATACGGCCAAATCTCTCAAATATAAAAAACTCATATTCTATTTTCATACAACAAAGAAAACTTCAAAAAAAAATGTTTTATCGTGCATTTTGGCTTTAATAACCAGTTTATTAAAGTCACGAGAATTTGGCCAATATTTCAAAAAAATCCAAAAAAATTATTTTGTTTCTTTTTATATCAAGGATTACGAATTTACACGTAAAGCGTATTTCCGATATTAAAACAATAGTTCTTTTATAGACATTAGAACGGTTAGGTCTTACCTCATAAGATAAGAACCTCCTTATTGAGGAGGGCTTTTCTTGAATCTTAGACAGACATGACCAACAATTAGAAAACGCTACCAAACCTTATATTTTGATCAGACAAATAAAACAATGCAGCTTACCTTAGGTAGGGCGTATTTGGGGTGCTAATACCTTCCCTTTACGCAACCAGTCTCCGTACCCGATCTCTGAGACCAGTTAGGGTTCCTAGTGACCAAAATACTAGGTGGCGACTCCCATTCCATTTTACACTGATAAGAGACAAGAATTCCCTTGTCTCCCCATATTTTCCAGATACACACGTCCATAAGAGTGTGGAGGGCGATCGCCGCGACGCCGCACACGTGCGACAACTTCCATTGCTAGTTTTTTTCCCTTCTCTCAGTGCCTTTTGTAAAAGCAGTTCATCTACAAGATTTTGTTTCATCCTTTTGTTTACAGGTTTGATTTTCAACATTTCTAGCCTTCTTTTGGGTCATCAATGAAGGCATCCCTGGTTTATCTGCTATGACTGTTGTGCATGCAGGCGGGGTCATGATATCTAGTCCTACGATAATGTGCCAGACATGAATTGTTTCAAGGCCGTTTAACCTCTTAGCTATCTTCATCCTTGGAGATTCAAGCCTAGCATCGAAATCAAAAGCTTGGTGTGTCAATTTAATTCATCTCCAACTGGGCTACCACAGACACATGCAGCAAGCCAGCAAGTGGGCAGTGGCTACTTTCTGCTAAATTCTGATATCTGATCTGATGTAAAGTAATGACTCTCAATGGGCGATGGGGCGTGTGCGACTAGTCCATTTTTTCACAATGAGCTCAGCATTTTTTCTTCTAATGATGACAAACTCAGACTTCAAATTTGTGGGATGATGATTCTTTCAGGTGTGATCGTATAGTCATTAAACTGATATATTATGTTGATGAGGAAAAAAAAACGACTGATCCTCACATAATTAAACGAAGGAAATTATTGAGTTACTGCATTAATGCAAAGTCACTTCACAGCCATTGTCAATCTTCCATCTTTAGCTCGTAATTTAAAGTTTCAGAATCTTTGCAATAAAGCCATTAAATTTTTCTTACACCGATTAAAAACAACTGTAAATTTCCCCCCTTTTATAATGTTGAAAGCGTGCACGCATCTAACTTCTAAGCATTGATGCATGGGATTGGGAAAGGGATCATTGCTCTTCTCTTTCCTCTCACTCAAACAAAAAAACCCTTCAGTTAATGCTTTCTTTGCTTTTCTAAGAAAGCTTCAGTTCAGCTGACGTTCAAGTCCTGCACGCAAGGTTTCGTGCTATGGAGTTGATGTTCTCATTAAAGCGTGTAGTTGTTGATGGTTTGGCCAATCACGCCCACTATCAAGAATATATTTGAAAATGTAATGGTTGTTGTGATATAAAATGTTTTTTATATAAAAATATTTTAAAATAATATTTATTTTTATAAAAATTAATTTTAATATCAGCAAAACACATTAAAATGATTTAAAATATATATATATATATATATAATTAAATTTTAAACAAAAATAAATAAATTTTAAGAAAACATAATTTAAACCGCAATCCGGCTGATGCAATGCAAAACATACCCACCTTTTTTTTTTCTTCCTCTTGTTTTTTTTTTCCTTGTGTTTATCTTTCTTTTGAAAATCAATATGAGTAGTTTTTTTATAAGCAACATAAAATATCTCACTTAAAATACTTGAATGGAATATACTTTAATAAATATTAACTTTATACAATTGAGACTAAATATCATGTATTAGAAGATTAAAATTCAAAAAGAAAACTGTAAAAAAAAATTCATAGAAAAAACAAGAATTTAGGAATATTATGCTTATCTAAATTAGGGGATTTACCCATTTAGTCTAATCAATGCATTACCATTTGAGTTTATAAAATTGGGATGTAGAACTGAGAGGAAACAAAATTTTAATTTTTTTAATTAATGTGAATATTCAGGTCAGTTTGTGTGTATCTTAATTAATCTCACGAATCCTAAAATTAACAATTATATAAATATCTAATAACGCTGAGATGACTCGAACTCATGATCACTTAAAAAAAAATTAAATTTAACCAGTTAAGCTTTGAGTTATTAGTCATCAAATTAATATAAATCTATATTGTTTCGGTAATTTTTATAAATAAAAAAATAATGTTTATGATAATAACTTTAAAAAAATATTGGATTTGACCTAAAATGTCACCAAATTTAGACCCAAGCAGAATCTCACGTGCCATGGTATAGATTTCAATCTCAAGAGAAGCATTTGACATGGTTTTTACACAGAAAAAAGAAGCAGGAGATATAAGTTGCAAAATTGAAAGCAATGAAGGTGCAAAAATTCCCGTTCTTGGGGCTTGCTTCCTGTGAAGAGACAACTCACTCCTCGGGCCTTTCCTTCACGATACTCGGCTCACCATTCCCTCTGTTGCACGTCTCATGTCTCATCTTGCACATCCATGTCTCTTTCTCTGTGAGCATCTCAACATCAAACACAGTACAGACATTTAGAAAGACAAAAACAGCCCCACAAGTTCACAGCGACTACCCAGATTTATATACATCAGACTTGCAGACGGCAACAGAGGCTGGAACTTCCCCTTTAAATGCTACAGAGAGCTAAATTCTGAAGCTGTCCCTTCAAGGGGTTGTTTGGTCAATTCACAATGTTACATGTTCCTTCCCCATGCACGAATCTTGAGTTTTGGACTTCCCTTCTCTGAAGAGAATATGGCAACAGATGAAAATATAGGGTTTTGTAGGGTCCGCTTGTTCAAGATTCTATTCACAAGCATGGAAAAAATTGCAGTGATTGATTAGATGGTGTATGTTCCTTTACAACCTTTTATTCATAGTCGTGTTTGACCCGTCAAATATTGAAAAATCATAGCATATATTAGTTTTCCTTAATTTACTTTTAAAAAAATATTTTTCTAACTTTTCTATATTTATTTATTATTAAAAAAATTGATCAATAAAAAATATTTTTTAATCAAAAAAATATAGCTTGACTTCCAGAGAAGTGTTTTCCTGAAAAATTTGGATGAAAAACACTTTCTGAAAGTTGTGAAAAATTTAGAAATGTTATATTATTTACTGATTATATTAAATTTAATCCTCAAACTTTTGATTGCTATATATATTTTATTTTGAAAATTTATTTTTCAATTTCATCTCTTAAAATTTAATTTTTATATTAACTTTGGTCCTCATTTTTATAATTATTATTTGCTTTTTTCTTATTATTTTTTTATTGAAAATTTTTTATGTATCAAATTTGGTACTCATTTTTTTGATTATTTTTTATTTTATTTAAAATAATTTATGAAATGTTAATTATTATTATTTTAATTTCTTCATCTTTTATTTTTTTTAATTTGATCTCTATTATTTTGATTATTATTTATTTTATTTGAAATAATTTATGAAATTATATATTTTTTTAATTTCATTCTCATTCAACTTTTTAATTTGTAAGATTTGTTCCTCATTATTTTAATAAACTTGAAAAAAATAAAATATTAATAAGTTATTTTCCAGCTTATTTTTCATGACATAACCAAACACTAAAAAGTGTTTTCCAGCTTATTTTCCATTACACTACCAAACATCAGAAAATAATTTATTTTTCCAGAATTCACTTTTAAAAAAAAAACTACTTTCCAACAAACAAACGAGGTAATAGTGATTAATTAGATTGTGTATGTGTTTTCTTCACAACTCTATATTATAATTATAATTTTAAAACTTAGGTATAGGAATTTACTTTAAATGTGACCCGGGTTATAGATTAATTGACTCTAATTTTTTTTTAATTCAAAATAATATCATTTTAATAATAATAATAAAAGGATTGATAGCTTAGTTAGGTAAGTAAATCAATTCAAGTTTTTAATTGGGTTAATTGAGTTTTTTTTTAATATTTTTTTAACTTGGACAAATCCATATCTCAGGTCAGCCGAAATATGAATCAACTTATCTGGTTGGTCTGGTTTTCAAAACTATACCTTGTATACATTATAAATTATTAGTTAAGTGTTGGTACTTGAAGGAAAAATTGAACTTAATACCCATCATGGTATGAAATTAATGTAAGTAACAGAACAAAATTAAGGTAATTTATGTTTTTAAATGCACAAATTTTTCTCTTTAAAGGTGTTTTTTTTTTAGTTAAGTGAGTAGGTAATGATGAAAAAAGAAGTAAATTTTCAGTGTAAATTAATGTTACTTGAAAATCTAAAAATGATGTATAAAAACGCAACATCATGTTAAAAATTTCCTTCCTAGAAAAACAATGATTTT
>Ga0325402_1007055_pt1 | contig 10659 bp, 4 predicted proteins | sample PopdelMetagenome_22_FD_207212 | JGI IMG/M metagenome (GOLD analysis project Ga0325402, IMG submission 207212) | Populus deltoides microbial communities from Bellville, Georgia, United States - Xylem-PdKOR-R3 | ecosystem: Host-associated > Plants > Phyllosphere > Stem > Wood/Secondary xylem...
CTCTACAATATAGCAAGATTAGACCAAAATAAGAAAACTCATTCCTTTTGAAATTTCTCCTATTATTATTATTATTAATACAACAACATGATGAACTATTCATTTTCTTTCGCTTTCTCCTCGTGCGATTAAGCATAACGGCAAACCTTAATAATTAATATTCTCAGATCATTATCACAACAATAATTTCACCCTACTAATTGAGATCCATGACAACCTTCATTAACTAACCATTTGCTAAAAACACTTATGACTAGCTTTAAATATGTTTTATTTTCCAAATTTCTTTCATTTCAATTTCTTCATGGTTCCACCCCATTTATATCCACACAACCAACAAGTTAGCTTTCTATTCAATCAACATGTTCTATTCAATCAACATGTTCATATAGCAATGTTCCTTACTATTCTTAAACAATAATCATTCTTCCCCTCATATAAAGAATACACAATTAATCTATAATAATACTAATAACAAGAACATATTTTACCATTATATCTTCCATAAAACCTACACCCACACAATTCTAATCTCATCAAAACATGTATTTAATCAAGCTTACTACATTTTGCCAAAACTAGCAATATATTCAAAAGGCAATAAGTCATCAACCTCGAATTATTGTTTCAAACCCAACGGTCGGACTACATATCATAGAGTTGTGCATAATATATCTCAAAATCATAATGATCCAATGGTTAAATCTCCCTAGATCTGAAGAAACCCGAGCATACTTGAAAATAGACGAGCTACTGTTCAACATGCACGAAACCTTGCCGGAGCAATATTTTTCGTTCTCCACCGTCCAGAATGAAGGTAACATCTAGGCGCACCATATATCCAAGAATGAGCATGATCCAACAGTGGAAGAGAGAGAAATCGGCCGGAGACCAAATTGCCCTGCAAGTGCGTTTCCTTTTTGTTTTCCATGAAATTCCAGATGATGATTTATGTCAACCGGATTCTGTTCCTTCCAATCGCTCTGGTCAGTTAGTAGAGGAGTGTAATGCGAACAACATATCCAAATAGCAGCATGATCCAACGGTGGATTCCAGAGATATAGCTACCGGAGCGGTTTTCTCCAAAATCTGTAGCTCTCTCCCCTTATCTGCTTTCCTCTATTTCTTTTCTTTTCTTTTCTTTTCTTTTCTTTTCTTTTTTTTTAAATGGTGGATTCTTTGCAGTTTTATAGACACCTTTTTTTTCATAATTATAATTTTGTCCCTCTTTCATGCTTTTAAGTATTTTATTTTATTTTTCATGTAAACTATCTGGTTTATTTTTGTTTAAATCGCTAGTCTTTACCAAACTCCGATTGGGATGAGATATTCAACCAAGGTAGGAAAACATATTAATAGACTTCATACAAAATTTCATCCCGATCCGATGATTAGATTGGGAGCTCTGCTTCTTAATGTAAAATTGGTCAATTCATAACTTTACATAAACAATCTAGATTTTTCTTGTTTAATCTTCACAAAAAAAATCATATCAATTATCATTCTAAACCTTTAAGGTCGTTTAATTATTTTGTAATGTATTCATTTTAGGATTTCTACATTTATTTATTTATCGGGCTTATTATCGTTTCAAAATAACATTACTGATTTTTAAGTGGTGCTTGCACCTTCAGTCCTACCCTTTTCATTGTACTATCATTTATTATAATGTATTCTTTATTACCTCACTTATTTTCTAAAAAATATTTTGTCATTTTTCTCATTATTTCATCCATCAAAACACGTTACTACTTTCTCTGTCCTTATGAATTCTAAACCAAAATTCATTCTACGAAGGTCATCTCTTTTATTAAATATCATTATTTATCTATTATTTCTAATTTTGGTTTCCATCACTCATTGAAATATTACCACTTTCAGTCTGATGTTTACACATTTACATATTTAAATTATAAATTTCCAAGGGTTTCACAGTTAAAGTACATGTTTGTCCTCTTTTCTTTTTGTTTTTCAATTTCAGTCCTTGTGTTTTTGAGTGCTTATTTTAGTCTTTGGCTCTTTTAGAAAAGTTTTAAAATTTTTCAATTTAGTTCTTAAATTTACAATTTGTCATATATTGTTTTCTTCAATTCTATCCTTATTCTTTTGTTAAAATTTTATTAGTATTCAATTTCATCCTTCAATCAAAGTTTATATATATTTTTTAATTTAGCTTTCATTCTTTTAATTTTTTTTCTTTCGTTAATTGTTTTTTCTTTTTAATTTAACCCTACAATTTAATTTTTTAGTGCCCTCAAATTTATTTTTTATTTCGGTTTCCACCCTTATTTTTTAATTAAATTATTTTATGTGGTTAATATTTTTCCCGGTTACATCATTTGGTGTTTTATTTATTTGGGATTGAGCTTCATAATTTTTTAATTTGTCATGCTTCCAATTTAATAATATGGGTCATAAGTTTTAGTTGTTAATATGGTTAGAAATTCTTTTTTTCCTCTTTTTATTTTGCATTTTTATGTGGTTACCTTCATATTCTTTTATATTAGTTTGTCTTAATCTTATTACCTAAACCACGAGTTTTTCAAGCTGTTTTTGGATAAATGTTATTTTTTTAAAAAACTTGTTTTGTTTTATGTTTAATTTTTGCTGATTTTTTATTTTTATTTTACTTTATACAAGTAGGTTTTGTTTTGTAATAAAAATTATTATTTTGAAATAATATTTATTATATGTTCGGCAATGCATATTTCTTTTAATCATTATGTTTTATATGTATTTTTATCATAGTTATTAAACCCGGCCCGGGGGTTGACCCGGCCAAGGGGCCGGGTCTCGGGTTTCATAGGTCGACCTGGGTCAACTCGGGTCAACCCGGATCAACTCAAAAAAATTAAAAAAATTAAATTTTTAATATTTATATGAAAAAATTAAGAAAACAATTCATGTAAATATAAGCTATACATATTGTAAATAATGAAGTTTAAAAAATATTTTATCCCACATTAAAAAGATATTATGTTAAGCTTTTAAGTTGAAGTATTTAAACCAAAAAAGTTTTTTGTCCCACATTGAAAAAATATAGTTTTTTTCTTATGAACATAGAGTATATATACTAATGTGTTTCAAATGCCACATTAAAAAAACATAACTTTTTTCTTGGGAACATAGAGTATTAATACTAATGAGTTTGCAATCCCACATTGAAAAAAGATAATTTTTTTCTTGGAAACAGTATATATATATACTAACAGGTTTCAAATCCACATTGAAAAAACATAGTTTTTTTCTTGTGAATATTGAGTATATATACCAATGGGTTTCAAATCCCACATTAAAAAGATACTATGTTATTCTTTTAAGTTGAAGTATTTAAACTAAAAAGTTTTTTATCCCACATTGAAAAAACATATCTTTTTTCTTGGGAATATAGTGTATATATACTAATGGGTTTCAAATCTCACATTTGAAAAAAAAAAAACCAGGTCTTGGCCAGTTCTCACCCGGGTTAAGGGTTGACCCGCTAGGTCGACCGGGTTTGACCGAGTCATTGCACTGACCGGTCTTTTGACAAACCTTGACTGGTCCAGCCCCCGGGTCGACCCGCTGGGCCGGTCCGGGTTTAATAACACTGATTTTTATTTCTATTATTTTTTATTTATTTTAATGAACAAATTTAGTGGACACAAATAAATAAATATCTTATTTTGTAAGATCAAATATTTTGATCTATGTTCATCTCTTAATTTTTTCAGTTTCTCTTTTAGTTATTGTTAACTATTTTTATTTATTTATTTATTTACATAGATGATTATTAGATGTGTGGATAAAGTTTTTATTTTAATTTATAATTTTTATTATGTAAAAAAAAAAACATATCAAAATAGTGTATATATTCAAGAGTTTTTTTAAAAAAGAAAAATCACAACTCACTACAGAGTGCATATCAAATTAAATTTTTATTTACACTCTAATATATTTTTTTCACTCTAATTTTTTAAATCCTTTTGTGTAATTGATTTTTTTTCTTGATTTCATCTTTCAATATTTGATTTGTTGGAGATTTGACCTCATAAGATCTTATCGCTTTGCACTTGTTTTCTATGAGTTTATACCAGTCTTATAATTCAAATAACGGGTTTTTGCGTGCTATTTTTTAATATAAGTATTTTTAGAGTTGTTTTGTTTGTGTTTGATTTTTTAAAATGTTATGCTAATTCATTTAGATTTATTTTTTGGTTTTATATAAATGAACTTTTTTTTAAATAAAAAGAATATTCATTTTTAAATAATATTGCTGATGTGTTTGACATTGTATAATATTATCTTAGGGCATGAGTTTATTTAATCAATTTTATTTGTGTTTATTTTTTAAATCATGAGTTTTTTAGGTAGTGGATTTATCTTTTATTGATTTTAATAAACAAGTTCAATAAACACAATTAGATGAATATCTAATTTTGTTTGGTAGAATAATTGTTTAATTGAATATCTTTATCTTCATCTATATTTATTTTTAATTTTATTATTTTTTTGTTATTATTTACAATTTTTCCATGTTTATTTACATAAACAGTTACTAATTTATTTAACAAGATATTTGTATAGATTTTTAAATTTATACTTTAAATTTTTTATATTAAAATAATTTATACCTGTTTGTTTGCTGGAAAGTAGTTTTCTGTTGGAAAGTGAATTCTGAGAAAGTGAATTATTTTCTGATGTTTGACAGTGTAATGAAAAATAAATTGGAAAACACTTTCCAGTATTTGGTTATGTCATGGAAAATGAGTTGGAAAATAACTTATTAATGTTTTATTTTTCCCAAGTTTATTAAAATAATGAGGAATAAATCTTATAAATTAAAAAGTTGAATGAGAATGAAGTTGAAAAAAATATAATTTCATAAATTATCTCAAATAAAATAAATAATAATCAAAATAATAGAGATCAAATCTAAAAAATAAAAAAAATAAAAGATGAAGAAATTAAAATAATAATAATTGACATTTCATAAATTATTTCAAATAAAATAAGTAATAATTAAAAGAATGATGACCAAATTTGATACATAAAAAATTTCAATAAAAAAAAGATAAGGAAAAAGCAAATAACAATTATAAAAATAAGGACAAAAGTTAATATAAAAATTAAATTTTAAAAGATGAAATTGAAAAATAAATATTCAAAATAAAATATATATAACAATCAAAAGTTTGAGAATCAAATTTGATATAATCAGTAAATAATATGATATTTTTAAATTTTTTATAATTTCTGAAAAATATTTTCTACCTAAATTTTTTAGGAAAAAACTTTTCTGAAAATCAAGTCAAATTTTTATTTGAATGAAAAATATTTTTTATTAATTAATTTTTTTAATAGTAAATAAACAAAATAAAATTTTAAAAAGTGAGTTTTCTGAAAAGTTACATCCATAATCATTATTGTTTTTTTAAAAATTATTACCCGCAGCAGAGAGGGTTAAATAAACTGCTCTTCTTTTACACGACATTGACATCGTATTTATCATCAAAACCACCAACACTTTGCCATAAAAAAAAAGACAAATTGCAAATTCCAAAACTGTACCTGCTCCCGTAACGACTTAAAAGGGAGGCCAAGTCAATCAGCTCCTCTTCCAATCCCATTTCCAATTTTAAGAATGGAAGACTCAAATTCGCGAGAGATATTAGAGTCAGAGATGGAATCCATGGACTTACGAAGCCAGGAATCGACTGATCAGGTTGAGTTAGATAGTGAGTTGCCACCAGAGAAGGAAGTCATAACCGACGACTGGAGAGACGCCATCAACAAGGTGGTCCCCGCTGTGGTGGTTTTGCAAACCACCGCGTGTCGCTCCTTCGACACCGAACTTCCTTCCTCGGGGTCCGCCACTGGGTTTGTTGTTGATAAGAATCGCGGTATCATTCTCACTAACCGACATGTCGTCAAGCCTGGTAATTTCTACTATCACTACTCGATCATTCTTCTTGTTGTGATTGTGCTTGTTGATCGTTGAATTCTTTTTGCTTTTCTTTATTTTTGGTTATTAAAAAAAACGCGGGAAAAAGGGTAAGATTGGTATTATGCGAATGATTGAAGTGGATTTACTTTATTGCCCTTGATATTTGTGTTATTTTTCTTTTTGGTTAAAAATCTGTGGTTTTGTGATTGCAATTTTCTCTCGTCGATTATTCGTTGATGAGGTTGGTTGTTTGGGGAACGTGACAGAATGCTTAACGAGGAAAACATTTTGCATTATGAATTTACATTTTTGCCTTTTCAATTTTTGTTTTGAGTTTATTTTCTTAAATATACTTTTGATAATCTATATGAATTACTTGTTTAATTATTTGTTTTTGGAATGTAAATCCTAATTATTATTGTTATTATTTTTTTAAATTTTTTTTCAATTATGATGGTTGTGGTGTTGTAGGCCCTGTAGTTGCCCAGGCTATATTTGTCAACAATGAAGAAATTCCAGTGTATCCGATTTACAGAGACCCTGTGAGTTTTTATTTTTTGTATTTTATTTGCATATTGTAAAGACTACAAAAATGGGGTTTGTTTAGTTTTGCATAACATGAGTTACACTAATATACTATGTTTCTCCAATTTCTATCAGGTTCATGATTTTGGATTCTTTCGTTATGATCCTAGTGCAATACAATTTCACAAGTATGAGGAGATTCCTCTTGCCCCAGAAGCTGCTTCTGTTGGGCTTGAAATCAGAGTTATCGGCAATGATAGCTGCGAGAAGGTAGTCATTACTTCTCATTTTGTTATTTATTTGTTTACCAAAACTTGTATATGAGAATTTGCACCTTTAAATTTGCTAGTTGGTTGGGGTTTTAGTACTTATTTAGGTTTTGAGAGTCAAGTTATTAGTTTCTAATTAGTGCTGGTAACATCAATTTCATAGGTTTCCATTTTGGCCGGTACCCTTGCTCGTTTGGATCGAAATGCACCTACTTATAGAAGGTATAGCAACTTCACTAATCTTTTGCTTGAATCCCTTGCTAAAAGTTGCAAGTTGTTATTATATGTAGATGACTTCATTGTCCATCATGCTATCTATGAGTGATGATTATAGGGATTTTGTGTGATTTATCATGTTGCGTGATTTTTTTAAGCTAATATGTATCTCCAGAAAGTTATAACTGTACGTGGGTAATAAATCATGTATGTGTTTGCAAGGAAAAAGGTCACGCATCCCCACATAATAGTAACAGCTAACTAGATGAATTGGTTATAAGCTCGCCCTTGGAATGTTCCATAAAGTATTTATTTCTGAATTGCAAGTGGAGTGATGTTAAATTTTCTAGCTTTACTTCTATGGTTTTATTTGGCACATCTTATCTCTTCAAACTATACTTGAACAATAAGTTAGTATCATAGTGTTAACTAGTCCATGATATTTGGAAACTCAGTCAACCGACCTGTAGATGCTTAATCATAAAGATTAACAATGACTATTGTTTGGTGCAGAGATGGTTATAATGACTTCAATACCTTCTACATGCAAGTAAGTAGTTTAATTCATCATGCTGGCAATCTTAGGCAAACAGTTATCTATGGCTTGAATCATTTTGAATTCAGAATCGATAATTCATTTTCCTTTTATTATTAGTTTGACACTTTGACATTGGTGCCTTTTAAAGATGAAGTCTGAACTGATTTAGGTTTCATTTAATGGTTTCTTACTGCCCTAGTTTGGCATATCCCATTCTCCTTTCCTTATAGTTGCATGGAAGATTTATTCAGTGGTTGTAACCACTGAAAGATCCATATCTTGCTGTTTATTGTTGACAGCCATTTTTTTTCTTTTGTTATTTCAAATTGCCTTTATACATAAAAAATATAAAATTAAAACATATGCAGTGATACTTCTAATGTCCAGCTCAGTGTGAGCTTGTTATCTACTCCGACGAATATTCCCTGGTTCAAGCAGTTTGGTACCATCACAGGTAGTAACTGAACCACCTACTAGTCCCTACTCTAAGATCCTTATACAAGGTTATGACTCTGAGGGATAAGCCTAAATCTTATGAGTAGCAGATTCCAAACAGTCAATTGGTTCTTTATGTGCAATAAAACTTCTCCAAATAAACCATTTAATAAACTGTTCTTTAATATTTGTTTCACTTTAATTTCAGGCGGCCTCCGGAACTAAGCGTGGTTCTAGTGGTTCCCCGGTGATTGATAAGCAAGGGAGGGCTGTGGCCTTGAACGCGGGGGGCAGTGTATCATCTTCATCAGCCTTCTATTTACATTTAGAGAGAGTATGTTATTATTTAATGGCTTAATGCATTATGGTCTGTTTAAGTTTTCATCTGAAATGGATGGTAACTCATGCAGCAGGGTGTCTAATGAAAATTCAAGTCTTCCATTCTTTGTTACTTTGGTTTGCAATATATGAAGCCTTTAATTTTACATAAGCACCTGATTTTGAATAAAATTATGTGTTTCCTGGGCACTGAATCACATAATTACTTGATCTGCAGGTTGTTAGGGCATTGACATTTCTCCAGAAGTCCAAAGATGCTTGTAAAAACAAATGGGAAGCAGTTTCTATACCTCGTGGCACCCTTCAGGTCTGTAGTTGATGTCACTTTCATGCTTCTTGAAGGCTTCAAGTATTATACTGCATTATGCTAGAACATAGATGGAAATTTTGCATTTGACATTAGGCCAGATTTCTTTTAATGCTAACTACGTGGAAAAGATCATATTTGGCAGTAAAACTATACTTTGTTGGAAGATGAAAACATTAGCCCCCTTGCTCTGTAGTCCTTCATTCTGTTTTATCAAATAAAAACTAAGCTAATGTCTTAAAAAGTCTTGAAAATAGTTTTCAATAAAATGTTTTGGTCCCCTGCAATGGTAATAAATTTATCATCCCACCTTTTGGTTTTAGCAATATGGATGCTTTGCTTTTTTATCCTATTTGTATGTTGATTTACAATATGGATTTTTCTTTTCCTTATAATTTCACGTGAGTTTAGCTATTCATGATATAGGTAACGTTTCTCCATAAAGGATTTGATGAGACACGCCGGCTTGGTCTTCCGAATGAAACAGAGCAGGTATTTCTTCCTTGCATAGAATTGTTAAGAATAATGGCGGGTGGCTCATTCTGCTGTCTTGTTTAGATGGTGCGGCAAGCCTCTGCACCAGGTGAAACTGGAATGTTGGTTGTTGACTCTGTGGTGAGCACATTTTTGTGTTTTTTAATTGAAGATTGTCAAAGAACTATCTTTATCATTCCTAATATCATGAACTTCTTCAGGTGCCATGTGGGCCAGCTGATAAGCAATTGGAGTCAGGGGATGTGCTTGTGCGTGTGAATGGGGAAGTAAGTTATGCATTCAATCTCAGACCACTGAATCTTGATCCATTGCAATGAATAATCTTGATGCATTGCATGTAAATCTCTACATTGATTTTATAGCTGACTTGCCATTATATATACAAGAACATGATAGTATTTTCTCTGTTTTTTCTTGTCTTTTATTGTCTATTTTGTTTTCCCTGTATGTCCTCTTCTTTCCTTCTTTAGATATGAGATTTATATATGCTTCCCCCCCTTTTTTTCTTTAACACACTTGTCTATGCATGAGAATCAGACTTCTCTACCATACATTTACCTAGTCAACATTCAGAGGCTGCACTTATTTATCATTTTTAGGTCAGGACAACTTTCTATTGTTTGGGAATTGTCCAAAGACTAGGTTAAACCAAAGGTAGCATCTTGGTTAGTTGATTTACATGCAATCCAAAACACCATGGTTAACTCTTAATAGTCAAATGGGCAGGTCCAGCTTAGGCTTTAAAATCACTGGTGGGAGTTCTTAACGTGCTTTACTTGACTTTTCCATTTCTCATGTATCCAAAGGATTTTGACTGGGATCATGTAGAAGATGATACTACTGAAATAGAGAATCTCTTTTTATCTACATCTCCTGTAGTGATTGATATGTTGATTTTTGTTTTTGACAAATGTCTTTATTGCAGGTGACTACTCAGTTTTTAAAATTGGAGGCATTGCTTGATGACAGTGTTGACAAAAAGATCGAATTACAGATTGAAAGGGGTGGCACATCATTAACCGTTAATATAGTGGTAAAACTTACTCTGGACATAATTTGATTTTGTTAATAATCAAGTAAAATTTCCCATTGCCTTTAATTTCATTGGAAAATATGCTGTAAGCAGTTGCTTTCTAGTATAACTACTCATTATCTGGACTGGCCTTCGTCTAATGGTGAAACACATTGGTTTGCTTAGAAACCATACCTGTATTAAAAGTTGTGCATTGGCTTAGAAATAAAAGTTAAAAGATTCAATTAGAAATAAATGGAAAAATTCACGCACACTTGGTGAACACGTCAAGATGTCAGATGTCAATTTCCATGTTATATATATTTAACAGATCTAATAGAAGCACTTGATTAGAAAACAAATAGAAGGTACACATGCTTAAATAACAAAAATAAAAGCAGTAACACTCAAATAGATAAAATCAAAAAGTTGGCACACCAAACATGTAACAATCTCCGAAATAAAGTATCACCAATTAAATCAGTTTTTTAAGTGCTTCTCCGAGGCCTATGGAGATAACTGTTAGAAACGAGAGAGTGAAATAGATGGCATCAAAGGTATAGCAATAGGTAATTTTGTAATCCATTTAGTGTTTTG
>Ga0325402_1007056_pt1 | contig 10657 bp, 7 predicted proteins | sample PopdelMetagenome_22_FD_207212 | JGI IMG/M metagenome (GOLD analysis project Ga0325402, IMG submission 207212) | Populus deltoides microbial communities from Bellville, Georgia, United States - Xylem-PdKOR-R3 | ecosystem: Host-associated > Plants > Phyllosphere > Stem > Wood/Secondary xylem...
CGTGATTTATGGAGCTCGCTTTTAGACCAACCATGGAGAAATTAAGGACGAATCCCCCGAAAGAATCGATCCTTGCTAGTTCTAGAAAAACTGACCTCCTTTGGAATCTGCAACCAACCATATCTCTTATTCTATCGCCGTTTCTCTGCATGATAACCTCTTAACGGGTCTAATTGCGGTTACATCCACATTCTCAAATAAACACTAATACTTTACATTCTCAACATAAAAAGTTTTTCTTGCTAGTGAGATTACCGTAACATTAGAAGATGTGTTGTTTATTTTTTATTTTTTCTTAGTGTACTATTTTTCCAAATAAATTTACTGACTGTGCTAATTTTAAAGAAATTTTAGAGTTCATAATCTTCATGCTAGTAATCATGTCGGGGACAAGTAATAAATGTTCTGATAACTTATCGTTTTTTTTCTCTCAAAAACCCTACAACTTCTCTTTACTGTCCCTTTCCTTTTCTTCAACAGAAGCTTTGTTTTTTTTGCTCAAGAAATTGCCCTTGAGAATTTTTATTTTGATTATTAAATCCGTTAAATGCAGATGAAAATGAGTTAGTGCCAAAATTTGAACAAATGGAAATTGATCATATATAATGGATTTGTATGGAAGCATCTGAAGGCAGCAAAAGGGCAATTTGTTAAGCCAAAATGTTCAAACCTGAACATCCATTAATTCATCTTTGATCGTTTTAATATAATATCCACCATGGTTATTTGGTAAACCTCTAATTCCATATGCTCATCAAGTTAACGAGTTATTGAATTTTCAAATCTTCTTTTGTGCAGAATGTAACCATCTGCATTTGTTGGGAAGTATTTGCGTGGAGTTTCCAACTGTAAACTTCAAGTTTCTGATGAAAGAGATTGGCCTATACGAATCATTAGTCATGACTCTAAGTCATCGAAGGGGTGGATTGCATTCTGCAAGGAAAATGGTTTAAAGGAAGGAGACGTTGGTGTGTTTGAGCAGATCGAGGGAAAGAACAACGTGCTAAAAGTTACAGTACTATTTCATGCAGATGAAGACGGTGGATCTTCGGATCGACTTCTAGGGCAAAATGAACTGTTCAGACTCTATTGTTAGTAAATGCTTGCTTATATTTATTTCTCAATAATCCAATTTAAAAAATCAACAAAAGGCTACTAAACCAATGCCTTAGGCTTAACACGATCTGATAGGTGTCGAATGAAACAGGTTTTAAGGGGTTTTTCACGTTGTAAACGGGTTTTGGCCTCAATTAAAGGGGAGATACGTTTATGTACCTGTAGATTTTTTGCAGCTGGCACCAATATTTAAGAAACTTTAGCAGATTATGAGCTAGCCACAATATTCAACTAGCTAGGCCTACGTGCAGGCATTCGAGGAATAAAACTGTGCTAAACTACAGGTGGGGATCACAAAATGTAGCGGCCGGTTCATGGTTAGCAGGCATTTTGAAGTTATGCTAACTGAAGGAGAATTGCCAAAATTAACAAACAGAAGCGTAAGCACAATTTCTGCAATAATCTTGGCTGATTGGATGCTCCCATGCTCATCAGAGTTTGTTTTTACCTGTGAGCCCTGCACTGTATATATTACATGCTTACAGTAGTTATATATAGGACTACCATTTTCTTCCCCGCTGGTACCAAATATTTTTCAAGGGGTCAATCACACTGGTCGGCACATCATCATTTTTATGGATGGTAATGGAACCCACACAGAGGACAATTCCTCGAGTATTACCGATCAATAATGCCCCGACCAGTGGTGGTGGGTGCCCGTTTGTCTAATATTCCTGTAGGTGGAAATGTGAGGCTATATACCTAGAGAGAGATGAATTAATAAAGCTTCTTTTTTTATGAGGAAAAAAAATAATCAACTTGTCCCTTCTAATCCTGAGGATTGGAATGTTCCCAAAGTTTCACGTTCGCCCCATATCTGCAATGAGTACTAGAGGCAAGGGGACAATTACAATTAAAAAAAAAAAAAAACTAAATCGAAAGTCAGTGCATCTACACACATTTCATTATTTACTTGTAATTAATTATTATTTTCATTTTTTTCACAAAAAAAATAAAATTAATAACCATAATATTGAGATATTTCAGTTTTTTCACATGATTCATTGATCTTACCGGATTAATCAAGCTAAATTGTTTTTTTTTATTTTCTTAAGCATAATTGAATAATTCAATTATTTTTAAAAACAAAATTTTTAAAATTAGTATCTAAGAGTTTTTTAGTAGTAAAATAACTCAATTACCTAAGTTTTTTCATTTTTCTCATCATTTTATTAAGGTTTTTTTTGTTATTATCAAGTTGAGTATTAACAAGTTGGCCAAGAATTTTATTTTCTTCCTATTGGGGAGGTGTATGGCACTGACAAAACAATTTTTTATTGGTGAGTCTTTTTCTTTTTTTTTTACTCCCTTTTTTCCCTTTAAATTTATACTGACCATTCATAATTTTTCTTGTTTTTCTGCTCATAAAAAAAAAATCATACAAACCCAAAACGTATCGCAGTCCACGTCTAGTTTAATCTAAAACGCTTTAATTCATGTAATAAAGGAGCTAATGATAGCCTTTTTCATGTAAAGGTGCTCATTTGACCATATCAATAGAATGCAGGACCGCCCGGTCATTTTAATTTTAATTTTAATTTTTTTTTAACTTCATGCCTACTGTAGATAGAGCAAGGAGCGAGACACCGCTGGGGCGAATCAACAATACTCTTACTAGTTACTACAGTAACTTTAGAACTGTAATCTTACAAGATAAATAGTCAGTGCTTATTCCTTAATAACAAATAATCAAATGAATTGGAGATACGAGGTACAGACGCCATTATTACAATATCACACGTGTGTTGGAAGGGCTAATGTATTGCAAGTACGATTAATTATTTCTCAAGATGAAGCTCGAGCTTGCAGGTTGCTTGAAAGAATATTTCCAGATCCTTGGTGTTGCTTCTGGAAATAAGGATGAAGACTACGAACTCCTTCCAAGTACAGAGGTGTCTGCATTTCGATCAAACGAGAAGCCTGCATAGGCAGCTTGTCTTTTAATATGATATCCACTAACTTATATAGCAAATCATCATCAATTGCCACAACCTAAATAGTTATAATATTATTGACCCCAAATGATATGATCGCTGATCATTTTTCGTAAATAAAAGACATAGTATCTGAAAATAGCAGTAAGATGAACGAGTGGCTTGCAGACACCATTCCATTTAATCCTGGCTTCTCTAAACATCATGTATGCATGCGGATAGACGAATTTGATCATGAGCTAATGATAACTGCAATACAGTGAGGCTGTGAATTTCAAACTCATGCCCTGCCTGCTATGATAGTATTACGTTCAATTTTCAGGTAAGATTTCACATCTGTGAGCAAAAAGCTAGCAACCCTGCATGCATTCATCGTACACGAAATGTTGCGCTCAAGATAACCTACCCGCTATGTTTCATTTTTGCCAGTCTCATTAAGATTTCAATTTCCATTTTATTTGGATCAATTTGGACCCATTACCCAGCAGCTTGCTCATGCTACTCATCAGCAATATAGGAACGAGGCAACTATTGGTATTTTCTGGCATGTGGAAGGGCTCATTAAGTTTCCCAACTTTTATATTCTAATGATTCATCTCCAAGCATACCTATTATTTCAACTCATAGATTTATATATCTATTAACAGTGTTTCTTTATGCAGAGAGAGGATGGGAGCATGACAAAGTGGAATTTGTGTTGAAAACAAGTGGAACACAACTTACTGCTCTGCGGAAGGCAAACATCTCTTCTTGTCCAGAAAGCATAGAAACTATCCCAGATGGTACACCTCCCGAGCCTACATTGCCTTTAGCTAAAACATTTGTGCGAAGTTTGCCACCTTCTGTCTCTGTTTCAAATTGGAAACTGGAAGCCATAAAAGTAACTTGGTCATTTAATCATGAAGACATCTTAATTAATAATAGTTCTTGTTATGAAGTCAACTGAACATTAATCAATACAGGCTGGCGGCCGAGGTTGATACAAGCATGGTATCATATTTTCACTATTTCTCAAGGAATCATATTTTCACCCTTTCTCAAGGAAATAATCAATGAACGTCAAACAAACCTGTATCTGGTGACCACCAAAGGGCAATTCAATTCCATGAATTGATACTCATTCCATTCATATTTCAAATAACACAAAATTCCATAATGTTGGCATATGTTGCGCATTGCTTTTGATTTGTTTTTTTCTGCATGTCATTACAGTCCCTTTCATTAGCTAGTCCTCTTGTATGATATAGTGTTGCTTTTCAGTCAAGCTACTTTTAATTTCCAATTTAGCAATATGACCTCCAAATATAATGTACTTCCAGTATTGTATAAACCCTATCACCAATTTCAATAATATGGACTTCACATAATGTTATGAGGTGAATCTCACTTCCATATATGGATTTCAGAGGAGTCCTTTTGATACTCAGTAAGAACAAACATATAAAAGCATCAAAATATTCTCTTGAAATTCTACAGCAGAATTCTTTTTAGCCACGGATAGTGGTAAGTGGCAAACATGTTGCACCTGAAACTTATTGTAAATAAAAAAATAATAATCAGGGGACTTCAATGAATTTGTCAACAATTTTTGCACCATCACAACCTCCATGAAAATTTCAAGAAATCACATCAACAGCTTTTTGCGTGACGAGCAAAACATATAGTATTATATTGTCACAGATACTGCAAACATGTGTAATTCATAAGGTACATATAAAATAGGTGCACTAGGTTTAGAACTTTCAAAATATCCATAATCCATAACTAATATAAAAGCACCAACTCTGGATCAAAACATTTGATTCGACTAAAATACCCTTGAAATTTTATTAACTTTATGATTAAAATAGGAATTTTAATACCTTTTTTTCTTCCTTTCTAATAATAAAGCTAATTATTAGTGGTTGTATTAAATTTTCTTTTTCCGTAAAAAGCTAATTATTAGTAGTTCAACCCATCTCTAATTAAGAAGAGACTGAGACAATAATATATATAATTTCTAAAAAATAGTTAATCCCATTTTTCTATTTTCTGCCTATTTTAAACTCTTGAAAAATATTTTCACTGTCTTAGAATTAGTTTTAACATTTTTATATCACTTTTATTGATACACATGCAACGCATATGCTAGAAATACTAGTAAAAAGAAAAGAAAAACTACCTTTCTAAGTCAAAAAGTGTACCCTCTTCAGTTCCTTGAAACAAGTCATCAATAGAAGAAGCTGCAGAACAAAATAGGCAGCAATGATGATTGTACAACTCATCAATGAGAGTGATAAATCTGCGTGCCTGAAAAGAAAAGTTAAGATTTGTTATTAATGATGATAAAAACGGAAGAACAGATGAGATATTGCACCATTGTAATCTTATATGATTGTGCAGTTCAATACGAAAAATCCCATCTCTGCAACACAGCATTAGATTCCAGGATCCCATAATAACAGTACATGTTTTGTATGAAAGCATGCATATTTTATGGTTTTATGTACATGATTCAGCAAATGTGGAAGGAAGCATGAACATTAAACCAAATAGCTACAATTCCAGTAAAGGTAAAACGTTTTCAAGAAACAAAATATATGTCTAAATCTCTCTCTCTTAATAATCCAAATTTGAATCAAATATTAACCACGTAAAAATTAAAGCAGTTTGTAGTACTTGACCACGTACAAAGCCTTTGCTAGGTCTTGCCTAATCATAAAACATGTTTGGCATCGTATTGAATTATGAGTCTTATATGCACTGCAAACACAATTTTTACATCTTGTGTTGAAAATTAACAGTGGTACCTTGTCACGGTTTTCCATGCTCATCAATGGAATATCAGAAATGAAGACAGTGTGATAATTTTTTGCTAGTGCAATATAATCTGCTGCACCTACCTGCATGTAATCAGGCAGCACGGTATGTGACCAACAAAAGGGTGAAAAGTAAAAATAAGAAATAGAGAACCAATCACCAATGATCTCAAACCAGATGAGGCATGTAACATCTTGGCTGTCTTTCCATCATACAAGATTGACATTAGAAAAGGAAATAGAGTTTTAAGAACTAAATTGACATTGATGAGCAGCGAGAAAATAGTTAAATCAGTTGCTAGCTTCACAAGGAAATTTCATAGAAAACCTATTTGTCTTTCAGATGTTTTTAAATCATGGCTATGTTTCCTTTTTGAGAACCTCTGTGTAACATTTGGGCATGCCTAACTCTCTTGCATGAAGGAAATAAATCTCTATATTATCATAATAAGATGGTTTCAAATTTTTGAGGAACTCTTTTGCTTTTCATTTTTCATTCATTATAATTCCTGGTGTTCTTCTTCCAGCTCAGTTGTTGAGGGGTTACATCGATTTGCAAATGTGAATGCCTCACTGAACTCATATCAAGCAACATGAGGGGGAGAGGGGTGCACCGAGTATAAATGGCAATTTCCATACCGTCCGGCCGCATAGATACTCAAACGTGAACTTTGCCACTCCATTACAGCTTTCAGGAACATCCAACTCTCTGGTTTCAAAACAAAATCGCAACATTAAATTAGATAAGAGCAGTGGATAGATGAATACAGCATATTTGGGAAGTACCTCCCAAACATAACTGGGATAGTCTCGGAGGTGATTTGTCCTCCCAACTGATTTGTGACCTGACACCACATTTTCTCAAACTCCATCAGAGCACTGCTCTCCAAAGGCCAGAAGTAGTTAGCCTGCATCATGCATCTATAATTTCAACCACTGGATACATAAAAAAGCTGAAAAACAGACAGACAATTTCTACTGAACTTTTCATTTCAAAGTAGTTTCCAGAAGAGACCATCATTGATATTGTAACCTGAACTAGTATAGGAACAAAAGATACTGAAAAGAGTCATTGAGCTGCTAAGCAAAGACCATTCATTTATTGCAAAGGGGAATGTGGTCCAAAAAAGTGACAAACAGCCATAGATGATGCACAAAAAAGGTGGGAGTTTAAACTCATATGATGAGAAGAAAACCAAAATATATAATAAATCAGAGGGTGATGGAAAACCAGGATTCACCTAGCTAACCACAGGCTTCATTAAGCACTCGGTCTTCTTGAACATGGCAGAACAAGTGAACAAGTAGAGGGGGAAAGAGATATTTGTGGTAATTACTGAAACTTCCTAGTTAGAAAACAGGTATCTGGTATTTTCTATGTTTCTATTTTAGAATTCAAAGAATGTCAAATGGATTATTTGATGAAGCAGAACTAGATGACAGATAAATTAGGACTAAATAATCATCCGAGCAATTAGAATTAGAACTGATTGTCATCTTACCTGGTCATTAGATCTTTGTGCTATGAAACGGCGATAATCAATCTCACTTCCAATCAGAATTATCTCACAGTGCTCCTCCAGCTTTGAAACCAATTTTTGAAAGATATCTCGCTGCATGCCATCCTAAGAAGCAACAGGTGCAGATACAGTTAGACCATGGTGAACAAAATTTCCAAAGCTTTAAAACAGTATTAGATTTTTGTATAAAAGTTTGGAAAAAATCACAGGAAGATTCACGATAAAATGAAGATTCCAGCAGCAATCCAGAACTATGTCAGGTAATCATTATTAAGCTACATAAACCTTTAGAGGTTCTCACCCAGGACAACAAAATTTAGAGGAATGAATATGCAGAAAAGAAAGGAAATAAGAAAAAAAAACCTGATTTAATTCCCTTGGTGCTCGATTACTGGTGGCCACAAGAACTGTTCCAGTAGTCAGCAATCTGCTTAGAATTCCGGATAAGGCCACAATAGCAAATACATCAACAGTCTGTAATATCAAAGCAGAAATTTTCATTCATAAAATGAGTTGCAAATTCAATCAGCCATTTTGTTTGTAACAGCTTCTCGCGGAAGATAAATACCAACTTTCAATACTCCCATATTGGATTTGTTGCTAAAATCTAGATAAGCATTCCAAGTAGAAAATTGAAGAAAGTTAACCACAGACTGCCGGAACATTCTACAAGATGCAACAAGATTCTCAACCTATGCCATACCATAAATTGATTCAATCTAGATATGGCAGCTAAAAAACAAGTTCATAATATGATAGGATAGAAGGATGAAAGCATCAACACTTTATGACTGGCAAGGAAATATAAATTATTATTTTAATACATTTCTCAGATTACTTGTATTTCATCAAAGCAAAGAATGCTAGCCCCTCTTTCATCTGCTTGCTTGTCCATGAGAAACTCATCTGCTACAGCAAGAAGAATGTTTTTCATCTGCACATCTTGCTTATATCTCTCTTCAGCAACTAACCACTCCTTGACTTTCATATCAAAGGGCAGATTTGTAATCCAACTAGATATGTTTGACTGCAAAGATTTTTCCTCTACTTGATTCTTCCAAATCTTATGCATATGTGCATTTATATTCAGCATAGCCTGCAAAAAAAAAAAGCACAGTAAAATAAAACTTTTCTTTCCTCAGAGTAGCATTAATGAACAGCTCGTAAAAATACCAGAAATTAGTCTCCCATTAAACATACAATACATTCAAAAGCTTTAAGGAAAATTACAGGCTTATTATTCATATCTGAACAAAGTGAAAATCTAACACATTAAACTCTCTAAGCTCTCCCTTTCACTCTCTATCTCAATACACAAGTGATCATAAGAAATTTCACAACATCATGAAAGCAAAACAAGAAAATCACCTCATGAAAGTGAAACCTTATTCGATGTTTCGCCATTCCTTCAGTCGCACTATAAAACATGTCCATCAGCATCGTCTTCCCTGTACCAAAGAAATCATCTTCTTAAGTTTATTGCATTCATATGAACAAACAAACAAACAAGCTACAAGCACATACTACTCCAAACTCCCAACACAAAACCAGATGAATAACCTTAGCAGCAACATACCACTTCCAACATTGCCGTAAATGTACAATCCTTTCGGAGCTGGAGGAACAATCGGCCTACGACCAACAAGTGAATCCAATTTCCTCTCTCTATTTAAGTATGAAACCCACCTACCCACTCCAGGTTCTATTTCTGCTCCCTTTTTCCTAATTCAAAACATATTCCATTACAAAAATTCACATAATTTACTAAAACAAATTATCCAAAAATTCTATTCCTAAACATCACAGAATTTACAGAAAAATATTTAAAAAAATCCGAAAATTCAATTCCTCTAAAGATAACAGAAATTAATGAAAAAATTCCAAAAATTCCAAAAATTCTTTTCCTCCAAAAATAACAGAATTTACTGGAAAAAAATCCCTCACCCGAAAATAGCAAATTTTTCCAAAATTCGATTCCTCTGCTTGTTCACCGACGTCCAGATTCCTCCTCCGCCAGTTTCTTGCTTCTCCTTCGCTTCTTTGACCAAAAGCTTCAGCCTCTCCTCCTCCCTCTTCTCCTCCCATTCCGCCAACTTTACGTAATAATCCTCCATATCTTTCTCGTATTGATGTAATCTAGAAAGCAATTTCTCTAATTCAAAAGCTACTCTTTCCTGGTACGGATCATGCTGTACCTTCCCTTGCTCAACCAAATTCTTGTAATTCTCCAATAGACTAGGAGGAGAATTAGAGTGAAAGCGAAGCGCAATCGAGAAAATTTTGTTTGACGTTGTTGATTTTTTAACAAACCCTAGGGATTTTAGTGAAGAAATTCCTCTCCTCATTTTCTTCTAGCGGTTAATTTTAACCAAATTTTGATTTGATTTCTGTGTGAAGGGAGTGGGAAAGAAGTGTAGAGCGGTCATGGAGAAGGGGAAGGAGAAGGAGGTGGTGACGTGGATGTTAAAAAGGCTAGACACGTGGATGAAATATGGTGGTTTTCTTTTTAGTATATTACATCTTAGTCCCTGTTGATTTAAACCATGTTCAATTTTATCTCTATAGTTTAACATTTGTACAATGTCAACCTCGCGTTTCCAAGAAGTTCTAATGTGGTATGTTTTCGTTAAATAACAAATGGAAACCAAGACAAACCACTTTTTTATTTTGATTTTTTATGAGTTTTTATTTAAGGGTTTTTGAGATTAAATTGTTCAGGTATTTTTATGATTATTTACTAATTAAAATCTAATAAAAAATCATGCAATGAAGCATAGTTTTTAGACCCAGCTCGGTTCAAGGCTCAGGTTCCGAGTTTTAACCGGGTCACTGGGTTTTGATCAGGTCGCCCGAGTCAATTTTTTTAAATTGAAACGATGTCGTTTTAGTAAAAATAAAGTTAACAGGTTGCAACCGATTTTTTACCGGGTCTCATCGAGTCAACCGGGTCGCCGAGTCAACCCGTCGGCACACCGGGTTTTTTATTCCCTTATTTTTTCTTCAACCCGGTCCTGTTCTAGTCTCGAGCTAGCCAGGTCCTGGATCGACCTGCCGGGCCGGGTTTCAAAACTATGCAACGAAGAATGAAAAGCAAAAACAAAAAAATTCAAAACATGTATATATGTAATATATTTTTATATTATAAATGCATATTGAATTTATTTTTTAATTATTCTTGATTTTTTAATATATATATATATATATATATATATGTATCATATTTTATAAAAGAGTGTTTAATTAAAAATAGAAAAAGTATTAAATCAATGCGGCTCTTTTCTCTTATACC
>Ga0325402_1007058_pt1 | contig 10655 bp, 6 predicted proteins | sample PopdelMetagenome_22_FD_207212 | JGI IMG/M metagenome (GOLD analysis project Ga0325402, IMG submission 207212) | Populus deltoides microbial communities from Bellville, Georgia, United States - Xylem-PdKOR-R3 | ecosystem: Host-associated > Plants > Phyllosphere > Stem > Wood/Secondary xylem...
CTGAATAATTCTTTCATTTTAATAGATTTTAATTCCGTACAAGTTATAAATTCTTCAGCAATTTATTTTTTATTTTTTAAAAGTTGTTGAATTCGAATGGCAAACCGACCATCTTTGCAAACGAAATTAGTTTATTTATACAGAAGTCTTTGTCGATTTCTTAAAAATCACCAATATAATAAATTATCATAACATTTTTGGCATATGAATTCAAGTCATATCTCGCAACTATACATGCTCCATCACATTAGATCAACCGACCAATGACAGCAAAAGCCCTTTATCCAGCATTTGTTAATGGGAAAGATGGTGAGTGAATAAATAACAATATTGCTATACAACCAAGTTGTGAATAGAGAATCATAACCACGGGAACATATTGGATAAAATGTTTTCCTTATATAATAATAATAATACGCATAAACTATACATGTGTTAATTATTTAATCAATTAATTAATTATACAGACACACATTAAGATTAAGAATATTTCGACATTTTTCCTCTCCACATCTCTTAGCTAGTGCAAAATGACATGAGGGATGATTTTGAAGGGTATAATTTAATTGATCAGATCTTGAGTTTTTTATAAGCATAAATTTTAAGGCTACTTTACTTCAAGTTTTTAAAAAATTAATTGAAATATATGTAAATTAATCTGTATATATACAGTATACATTAAAAAAAAATACACGAGGAATCGTCTCTGCTCCTGCTATTGAATTGCTCGTGGACAGGGCATCCGGGGTAGTTGGAATCTTTCCCGTGGAGGATGATGTCTTCAATTTCCATTGACTCGAATCCAAAATGCTGAGTTAAATACCACGTGGAAAGCTATTGACATTTGATGCCTGAGGGGAGGGGGGGAGAGAGAGAGAGAGCCATGAGTGACTGCAAATTTATGTGATGTTTTTGTCCCTTGTTTAATAAAGAGTGCAAGGCACCTTATCCACACGAAGAAGAAGAAATAAAATAAAAATGGATGCGGCCCTATTTGCCGACGTGGGGATTTCTTCTTAGTTCTTACTATTTACGTGTCACGTGTTATGCCTCAGGTTAAATTTTTTTATAAAAAAATATTTAAAAAAAATTAAAATCTAAGATTAATAGTTTTTTTTTTTTTTTTTGTAAAACTATACCCAAGAACCTTAGATTTAGCTACAATATCTGACTCATTTCAAGAGTAATATTTATAATATTAATAATAATATTAAACTTGCATGATCTAAATTTAAGTGGGCCTGGCTACAACACTAGACCCAAGAGTCTTGGATGTGGATCTTGTTGTAAGGTCGTATCATAAAAATATAATAATTAAATAGAAAAAAATTAATATTACAGAATGAAATTAAACAAAAAAAATATTAATTGAAAAAAAAACAAAGAAAAAAACAACAAAGCAAAGCATTATCCTTTGAAAGGAGAGATACAGTAAAATCCCCTCATGAGATTACAATAATCTAATGAAAAGTAAACAAAACAAATCATAAAGTTTATTTCTTAATCAAATTATATTAAAAGATGAAATTAAAAGAAAAAAAACTACTTAAGAAAAAGACTAATACAATAATTGATTAAGATTTTTTTTCTTTTTCTTATGACTAATACTTATGAGACTATGATGACTAAATAGAAAAAAATTAATATTAACAAACTAAATTAAACAAAAACATATTAATTAAAAATAAATAAAAAATAGAAAAAAACCTATAACGAAAAGGCATCTGCCTTTCACTGTGAATTTGCATAGTGTAATCCACAATGAATAATTGATCTCTTTTAGTTATAGTTAAAATATTAAAAAATAAAATTGAAAAAAAAACTAATGAAAAAAAAATTGAATCAACAGGGTTAAGCCGTCAAATCAGGTCAACTCGCCAAACCTGGAATTCGTGTCATGAGAGTGTGATAATTAAATAAAAAAATTAATATTAATGAACTAAATTAAATAAAAAAATTTTAATTAAAAAGAAAAAAACACAAAGGAAAAACCTATAAAAAGAAAAAACTTATAAAAAGAAAAGGAAAAAAAATCTGAATTAACTGGATTAACCCGTCAAATCTAAAATTTATGTTATGAAAGTTTGATAACTAAATAAAAAAAATTAATATTACCAAACTAAAATTTAACAAAAAAAATAATTAAAAAAAAATAAAAACATAAAAAAAATAAAAACATCACTTTTTACTGTGAATTATACTTTCCGAATTATATTTGCAGTTCACCGTAAAAAGCTTTGGTTTTTAGCTATAGTTAATGTACTTGGATTGGTGGAGGAGACATATCACTGTGTTTATTTATTTTTGTTTTCTAGCCATGACTTGCCACAGCATTCAATGCTCTCATGTTGTGCATAATTTAAGAATTTTGTGCGTTTTATGTTAAATTAAAAACAAAACTAAAAGTGGTCTTACCTGTACACAAATGCTGATGTTACTATTGACCCAAATAGTAAAATTATCATTTTATTCTTAATTAAAATAAAAACACAATAACCTTGGTAGTGGGAGAAGAACAACCATTTCACAAGTTTTTATTTATTATTATCAAATTAATCAGAGATAAAATTATTTTTAAAATTTTTTAACATAATAAAATAACTTAATTATCATTAATAATAATAATAATAATAATAATAATAATAATAATAATAATAATAATAAAACCATTTAACTTGCATCCATGGTTGTTTTTGTCTTTTTAGTTTTTTAAGCACAATAAGATGACTTCCATACCTATAAATAAAAAATTACTGAACTTGCTTCCAGGGAATTTTTAGTAGCTTCATCCAATTTGTTTGCTATAGTTAATTTGATTTAGGGATATTTTGATAAAAATATAATATTAATAGAAAAAACTGGCTAGCACATGTGAAGCACCACATGTGTGTGTGAAATTCTAGCTTCTACAACGATGTTGGAAGCTTCGTGTAGCCTCCTTTCTTTGGGGGTAGTGCGGGTGGTGGTTGAGGCAACGTTTTGTCTGTAGCGGTCTTTTCTTTTTTCTTCTCTACTTTTCTCTCTCATCTCTTTAAAATCCATATGAGTCATTTCAAATGTCAGAATTATCCTCTTATTTACCGGTATTTCAACTTTAGACTTATTTTTTATTTTTTATTTTAGTGCTTGGCCTTTTTATCAAACTTCTCAATTTCATCATTGGATCCATAATTATGATTTTTATTATTATTTTTCAAATATGATTCCTTTTCTTTTGATTTTTTTTGGATTCTTTCGTGAATTTTATTTTTCTTTTTAATTTCACCTTTCAACTCAAAATTCTAGGTAGTCCTTTTATTTACTTTTTATTTCAAATTAAGGGTCCTCATTCTCTTAATTGATATTTTTTTGTTTTTCATTATTTTGTATATTTGATTTTTTTTCAATTTCATCCTTCAACATTTAATTTGTTGGGGGTTGAGTTATAATTTTTTCAGATACGGTGCTTCCTGTTTAGTGACTTGGGTCATAAATTTGAAAATTTAACACAGATTGACATCTTTTTTTTCACTTTCTTTTAATTTCATCCTTCCAGTTGTTAATTTTGAAAAATGAGTTTTGTAATTTTCTTCGGTTTCCTTTCAGTTAAGTTATCACGATCTCATTACCTGAGCATTTCCCACTTCTTCATCCCCCCCTTTTTCATTTCATCCTTCATTTCTCAATTTATCCTTGAATATTTTCTTGTTTTTATAAATTATTTCGGTTTGCTTTTTATGAGGTTATCGCAATCTCAAATAAACATTTCAATATTTGATTTGTGCTTGTACTCGATTTTACAAGTGTTGATTTCTATTAATGTATAATTAAGTAAAAAATAATTTTAAAAAATAAAATTATTAAACCTAATATATTCCATAACTAGATCGCAGATTTGACGGGTTAAGTATTGAAGCCCGTATCAATCCAATATATCACTATTTAAAAAAACATTTCAATGCAGCTCTTATATAGTTTAATTTTAAATTTAGATTAGATAAGGAGTCCGGTTAAGAGATTCTAAAATTAACTCGCAAAATAAGTTTAAAATAATAATAGCAAATAATACACTCTAACTTAAACAATTCTTTTATGTAATTTTTTTTTTAAATCGCAACATAATACGACCATGTAAACTAATATGCAACGAATAATGTTGATTGTTACTTGTAAAATTTGGTGGCGAACAAAAAGATTAGATAACAAAAAGGAATACATAAAAATATACATTGAAATCAACCTTATAGATTTTATTGAAGTCTGACAGTTTTCTTGGCAACTCTAGCTATGTAAGTTTTGGTGGTTTACTCTGAGATGATGCAGGTTTAATGGAAGCTTGGCTTTGCTTTGCTTTGCTTTTTTAGGTATATTGGACCTCCTTCAATGGTGATGGTTAAGTTAGAGGTTATCAAGTACGCATGGCTTCTCTCTTGTGTGGGACTCAGCAGGCTCAAAGAGCAATTAACGAGGGAGTGTTATAAATGTTAGCCCATGTATGTATATTATTCTAGGCTCTTTAGCTCAAGCCCAGGTTACCTAATTTTATTTTTCTAGCTCTTCATTTAAAATGTTCTTCTTTCCCTAAGATTTTTCTTCCCATAACCGAGAGCTTTTCCTTCTTTTTTTACTGTAATTTTTTTACCAAAATCATAAAGTTAATTTTTGCTCCTACTAGCACCACTCATCTCATCATTGGTTATAATAGTCTTTAAGTTTATTTTAAAGAAGCTATCATCGAAATTTTTTTTTTCAATCATCTCACTTTCTAAAACATAAATTGTCACTTTAAAAAATCATCTTAAAACTATTTTTTTTCAACAATGAGTTAATTATTAAGTTCTTCTTAATGTTGATAACATGAAGCATGCTCTTAAGAGTGAGAAACTTCTCAAAATTCATCTTCATTATAACCTTCTTAATCCCTAACACCTTAAAGGTTAATGAATTGCCTAAGCACAAACTTTCACTATCCACTTCTTTGCAAGTGAAAAACATTTTTTTTCTTAGTATATAAATTTCTTGTTATACTAGTATTAACCCATCATTGTTCATGATTGTTGACCAGGTTAACTTCGTAAACAATAACAAATAAATTCAATTCCAATATATAATTTATGAGGTTATTAACTTTAATGATATTGGCTTGAGCTAATCTTTCTTTTTAGGTTTCTTTGTGGAGCTCTTTTTCTACATTCCTTAGCTTGGATTTTAGTCTTATTATGGATGAAACATTTTCCATCGAATTTCTTGATAATTCCCTTCCCTTCACAACAAGTCGTTTCTTTTGTTTTTTATTGTAGGTCTTCACCACTTGTTCAACAATGCTTTCTTTAAAGTCTATACCAGAAACATTTATTTTTTTTAGGGTAACTTATTATCCTATTTTATCTTTAAAATAAGATTTTCAATTTCTATTTCCTTATGTTTATGTTTAAGGTAGTTTTTTAATTATTTCAAGATGGTAGTAATTTTTCAATAATTATAGCTATTTAGAAAGATTACTCAAAATCATTCCTTTAGCATGAGTTTCATGCAAGATATGATGAAATTCTTGATAAACCCACCATTGCTCAAGATTGTTGATTAGGTTGACTTCATAAACAACAATAAATAAATTCATTTCCAGCATTTCATTCATGAGGTTGTCAACCTTGGTGACATTGGTTTAAGTAATATTTTCTTTTCTTTTTTAGGTTTGTTTATTGAGCTTTTTATCTAGAATCATTGGCTTATAAATTCATTTCCAGCATTTCATTCATGAGGTTGTCAACCTTGGTGACATTGGTTTAAGTAATATTTTCTTTTCTTTTTTATGTTTGTTTATTGAGCTTTTTATCTAGAATCATTGGCTTGGTGTCTAGTCTTATTATAGAAGAAACACTTTCAATCGAATTTCTTGGTGATTCCCTTCCCTTCACAACAAGCTTTTTTTATTTATTATGGACATGTGCCACTTGTTTAAAATTTTTTGTTTTGAAGGCCACATTAGAAGAGTTAGCCATTTTTCTTAAACAACTTATTTACCATTTTATCCTCAAAATGAGATGCTCAACTCCCATCTCCTTACTCTTATGCTTACAGTGGTCCTTGAAACCTTTTCAAGATGGTGTAATTTTTCAATAATTTTAGTTAGTTAGAAAGATTACTCAAAAGTATTCCTTCAGCATGAATATCATATAAGATGAGATGAAATTCTTAAACTTAAATGATCATGGCCCTTCAATCTATCACATCGAAAACAAAAAATATATTGACTATAATTTTGTTTTAATACTAGCATCTTCAACTTTGAATTTTTAGTCCGAAGCTTTTCATAGTGTTTTTACACTATTGATTTAACTATATACATCATATAACATGTTATCCAATCTATTCAAGATGTAGTTCTTGCACACAAAATTATTATGATTATATGTGCCTATATTTGCTATAAATGGTGGAATCATATTCATTACCTGACATCTTTAATGCTTCTTCAAATAAGAACTTTGCTAAGTTCAATGTGATTAGATAAATCAATATCTTTTGTTACCATCTCTTAAAGTTTCATCATTGAACTTTTCATATTTCTCAATATACACCACAAAAGATGATGATAAAATTCTTTCTTTAAAAGTAGTACTTACGAAAGCAACATTGATTGTGGTAGCTTGCTATTAAGTTGGAGTCATGATAATTTTTTTAAAATAATAGCCAAATATATATAATTAAAATATAGATTTAAACATGCAAATCACAAAGAAATGTAGTAGACAAATAAATAAATGTAGTAGACAAATTCAATTTAAACAGGAAAAAACATACTAAAAAATTCCCTAATAACTTAGCATGGAGAATTAGAAAAAGTACCAAGTTATAACAAAAGCGCATAAACTAAATAATTAGATAATATTAGGGGTGTTTAAAAAAACCGATTAACCGAGAAAACCGAAAAAACCGATGAAAAATTAACCGAGAAAACCGAACCAAGATGAAAAATCGATTAAACCAATTTTTAAAACCATAAAATCTTGCCGGTTCGGTTCGGTTCCGGTTTTACAGCAGAAACCGGTGAACCGAACCGAACCAAGTCACCAACCATAAAATACTATAAATACTAGTCTACAGTTAACTTAACCCTAATAACATTACATTCGCCGCCGCCCAGACTAGAGACTGGTTTTCCCTTCTTCATTTCCCTTTTAATTTTCATCCACTTTGCGTCTCTACCCCCTGCATCTGTCTCTTCTCTAGCCAAACAAAAACCCACATCTCCATCTCTTTGGTTCTCTCTTCACTTCACATTTCGGTCTCTGTTCTATCTCTCGCTCGCACGTCTGTCTTTCACCATTTACAAATTTGCAGAGCCAAACAAGCAGGCAAGCATGAGCGGTCATGATTCAAAGTATTTCTCGACAACCAGGAAGGGTGAAATCCTTGAGCTCAAAGAAGAGCTCAATTCTCAGTACAAAGTTCATTCGTCGTCTTTCTCCTTTCCATTTTGATTGAGTTGTTAGATCTGCCTGATTTTGTTGGACTTTCTTCTGTAACTAGAATTTCATTGGAGGATTGACTTTTATATTAATTATGTTTATGTTGCTGAGAAATCGTATAAAATTATGCTGGGATTTCCTTAGGTTTGGTTTTTGTTTATTATTATATATTGAGAATTGAAATGGAGCTATTAGGGATCATCTGATGCAAAATATCCTTCCGTGAAAGAAATCTATTGTATAATTTTCATGTTTGGCATTATGGATTTTAGGAATTCAGGTGATTAGGTTTCCCGGTTTTAAAGCCAAAAAACCGAATTTAACCGAACCGAACCGGTTCGGTTTGAACCGGAATTCGGTTCGGTTCGGTTTGAATTTTCAAAAATTTAAGTCACTCGGTTCGGTTGGTTTTTATGGTTCAAACCGAACCGAACCATGAACAGGCCTAGATAATATATTTAGATTTGATAGACAAGCATATAAAAAACACCAGTAAATGAATTTTAATCTTAAGATTAGAATTCTAACAACTTCCTAAATTATCAACTACTTTGGAAAGTTCTAGATGTATAAACTAAACAAATGACTAGTTAAAATAAAACCTTAAGATTGTTTTTTTTATTTTTTTGAAGAGTTTTTAGTTTCACAAACATGTCAACTAAGGATTCTTTGATATTAATTGTTTATTTATTCATAATTTGTTTTAATTATATTCTATGTTAAATTTTTTTAGTGGATAATAATTTACAATAAAAATTTATTTTTAATTTGGCCTTATTAACCATATTTATAAATAAATTTTCAAATAAACTATCACCTTCCACACCTGTACTATTAAAAAAAGGAAAACAAACTCATACTAAATTATAACTATTATAACAAACCAAATCAAAAGAGATGCAAAGAAAAAAATAATATGTCAAATTATTGATCTCATTGGGCAATAAACATTATAAAATGATTTGATACAATCCATAATAGTGTGATTGCTCAAATTCTAATACAAAATCTAACAATAACCATATGAGTATTAACCTTCAATCTAAACAATGCAATGAAAAAGAAAAAAAAGTTAAGCTTGCTAGAGAAGTTACAGTGTCTCAAGACATAATTTACTATTTATTATAATAATGTAATCACTATGTTGTCCTTTGATCATTAAATCTTTTAACTTGGCTTTGGGGGAAGGCAGTTTTTTAACAATGACATTAATATTTTTTATGGGTTATGTGACGTTATATTGGTAATTGTCTTTTAAATGTACAATAAAATTACTTATTTAACCCTTGAATAAAATAATTCAATGTCTGTTGCTCAAGTGATCCCTTTTATTTTTATTTTTCATAGAATAATATAATTACTTTGATACCTTTATAGACCAAACCAATTAAACTTTCATCTAAAGGATTTTTTGTCATTTTACTTTATTTTTATTGTAAATTTCGAGGGTACTAAAGGGTATTTTTGGAAATTATATTTATTAAATATAATTAAAAAACATGTTGGCGTGTGCTCAGCACAAACGCCAGCGTGTGGACGACCCCTGTGTCGTTCGGGCGACATGTGAGGGCTCTTCTAGTCACAAAACACCGCTTTCTTGAGCGGTGTTTGAAAGGTCTCGGTATCCCCAACCTCATAAGGCGGTGTGTGCGCCACCATTCACGGCAGTTCAGCCTCTTCTTTTCCCCCCATTTGTTTTCTCTCTCTCCCCTTCTAGATTTTCACGCCAACCCTTTAAAATTTCAAGAACAACCCTTTAATTTGTTGGTTCTTCAAATTTAGTCCTTTTTTTTATTAAGATTCTTTTTTTTATTTTGAATAATCTATAAAATTGATATGTATTTTCAATTTCATCCCTCTTACAGTTTTTTATCTTTAAATTTGGTCCCTATTCTTTTGATTGCTATTTTTTTTTGTTTTGAGTCAGTTTTTAAATTAATTTTGTTTTGTGATTTCACCTTCCTTCTCTTTTTTTTTCCCTATAAGATTTAATTCGTGTTCTTTTGATTGCTAATTTTTTAGCATTGACAAGTTTTTATTTGGGGTCATTTTTTAAATTTATTTTGTTTTATGATTTCATCATCTTTTTTTTTTCTATCAAATTTAATCCTTATTCTTTTGATTTTCAATTTTTTTGTTTTGACAAGTTTTTAAATTGACTAATAATAAACTTCTTCATTGTACCTAGATCTAGGGCTTTATTGGTTGCGGGTTTTTAAGATTTGACCAGGTATAGGATGTTTGCCCGAGTTTGCTTGGTTATTACAAATGTTTTTCAATTTCACCCCTATGCTTTTTTTAATATTTGAAATTTATTCCTTATTATTTTAATCTCTATTTATTTTATTTGAAATCATTTTTAAATTTGTTTCATTAAATTGCATCCTCTTTGGGGTTTTTGTTTTTATCAATTTTGTTCCTTATACTTTTTGTTGCTTTTGCATATTAAATTAGTTGAGATTTAAGTTTCTTGATTGAATCCAGGGTAAAGATTTCATGGGATGTGACTTTTAGATATTAGACCAGGTTTAAGAGGTTTACTGAGTTTGCTCGATTTTTCCTTTTTTCTGAACTGATATTTCTTATTTCTTATCTTTTTTTTTTAGTTTGTTTCCCCGGTTTAATTCTATTATGTTATCCCTCTATAATTTTTTTCTATTTCACACCCTACCATTTTTAATCTATAAATAATCTATCATATTACAAATAATTTTTAAACTCACCCCTCATGATTTTTTAATATTTCAAGTTTGATTCTAATTCTTTTAATTGCGATTTATTTTGTTTAGAATTATTTTTTTCAATTTTTATTCTCATTGGGCTTTTTCTATCAAATTTCATCCATATTCTTTTTGTTGCTGTTTTTTTTTTCATTTGCAAGTTTTTTATATTAATATTTTTTTTCTCGATTTCATCCTTCAAAATTAGATTTATTGAGAGTTAAGTTTCTTAATTGAACTCAAGTCTAGAATTTTACATGGTTTTAAAGATTGGATCAGATTTAGAAGGTTTGCTTGAATTTGGTTGTTTTTTCTTCCTTTTTTTTCAAGCTTATGTTTTCTTTTTCTTTTTTTTTATTTTTGTTCTATTGAGTTAGCACTCTATGATATTTTTCAATATCACCCCTATCATTTTTTAATCTATAACTAATCTATCAAATTAGAAATGTTTTAAAGTTTCACCCCTTGTGATTTTTTAATCTTT
>Ga0325402_1007060_pt1 | contig 10653 bp, 2 predicted proteins | sample PopdelMetagenome_22_FD_207212 | JGI IMG/M metagenome (GOLD analysis project Ga0325402, IMG submission 207212) | Populus deltoides microbial communities from Bellville, Georgia, United States - Xylem-PdKOR-R3 | ecosystem: Host-associated > Plants > Phyllosphere > Stem > Wood/Secondary xylem...
GGAAGAAAGCAAGGCAGTAGTACATGTAGTTCATGGTGAAGTACAAATTCTTTGTAAGCATGGTGGGTTGCTGTGGGTGGAGAACAAGGTTTAAATAGATAGATATGAGATAAGGAAGATATTTTTAATTTTTACATGGTTACATCTAAATAATATTTTTAAAAATGTTTTCTTGATGCATTTGACGATGACAGTAAGAAGTCACAACTGCCAGATTCCAACTCAAAGACTGGCAGGTGGTCTCCATTGTGAAATCAAATGAGAATTGCTGAAAGAATTATAATCCCACGAGCCCCTGAAGATGATTCGTTAATTAATAGGCCATGATTTAATGCAATAATTTTTAAATGATTAATTAATGTCAATTAATGCCGGAATTGTAATTAATGACAATTACACTTGATAAGGTATACAAAGTTAATAAATTGTAAGAAACTTAGAGTGAAAAAATTATGTAGAAGACAAGGATTCCGAACACCAAAGCATATATAGTTAAATAAAGTAATTACAATATATTGGAAGGAAAATTTGAATTATAATGAAAAAGTAATCACATTCCTTGAATAGTTTACTCGAGGTATTGGTGTAATAGTTAGGATGGTGTATTCCTTTTTTAGCCACTAGAGTTCAGAGTACTTCAAGCTACAAGTGAGGGGGAAAAATACCTCAATTATTTGAAAAATAAATCTTGATAATTAACATTTTTTAGAAAATAAATTATAAAATAGACATAGTCTATGGTTGATCAAAGTGATAATTATATGAGTTTAACAATTAAGGACTGATTAGTATCATATCATTTAGTGATAATTATATGATCGCTTAATGTCCCATTCATCTGACAATTTAAATTATAAGAAACCAACAAGAGAAAGAGAAAAAATAAACTCTTTTGTTTTAAGGTCTGTTTGAAAGTATAGTCGCGGTTATTTTTTTAAAGTGTTTTTCATATTAAAATGCATTAAAATAATGTTTTATTTTTATTTTTTAGAAATTATTTTTAAAATTAACCCATCAAAATAATTTAAAACATAAAAAAAATTAACAAAAAAAAACCCGCGTTTCTCTCTGTATTCTTTGTATTTATTATGGTATTCAAAATCATTTACATTATGGTTTCAACACCAACATGAGCAATGTTCCATCTCTACCAACAATTCCAACCCAGCAGTCATTATATATCCATCCATCAGTCCAAGCTACCAGCCACAAAGTAATTATTAATGGTGTAAGTTTTTTTACCTTGATAAGCAATATTATCTAGGATTTAAAGTTGATTGCAAAGAATCCTCTTATCCGTGGGTTAAAAACATGGATACAGTCTCCAGGAGGAGCATGAGGCAGCAAAAGTGGTGATGGAGGATACGAACGAAGGGTCTCATCAATGACACATCGGACTCTTCTACGTACCAAGTGCGCATTTGGACTTTGCCAGCTGCATCAAAGACAACTTCACATTCACCCACCAGCTATAATACCGAGTTCAGGACTCTTGAGCAGCATAAAAACTCTTCCCACTGATCACGGTAAATGGCATCCCATGGATCATCATAGATTGAATTAGGGGTGTTTAAAAAAATTGATTAACCAAAAAAACCGAGAGAATCGATAAAAAATTAACTGAGAAAACCGAACTGAGATAGAAAACCAATTAAACCGATTTTTAAAATCATAAAATCTTGCCGGTTCGGTTCGGTTCTGATTTGACCACTTAAACCGGTGAACTGAATTGGTAGTATCAATAACATAACTAAAGAGTAAACCAGTAAGCTGCCTAACCCTAATTGACATTCTGAAGCCGCCGCCCTTCAATTTTCATCCTCTCTCTTCTCTTTTTTATATCTGTCTTGCCTTCTGTCCCTGCATCTTGACTTTGCCCCTTTAATTTTCATCCTCCCTGCGTCTTGCTCTTGCCCCCTGCATCTGTTAAAATAATGACAACGTAGGACTGTCTGCAGAGTTAAAATAATTCAAAAAAAAATAAAAAAAAAACAAAAACAATTTGGACTGTCTGCGTTGCTACCTTGGATAATGACAACGTAGGAATCCACAACTACCAGATCCCAAGTCGAAGACTGGAGGTGGTCTCAAGAGCGATGCTAGAAAGAACATGAGTGCACGTGAGAATGCATTGAATACGAAAGGGTGACAATTACCAGAAGATGCCTAAGACCAGAATTGAATAAAATAAACTGGACAAATTGAAGATTTGAATTTAATAAATTAAGGAATTAATGGCGAGGATGATTGAAAGGTTATTTCACGTGCAAAAAATTAAAAAGAAAAAAAAATTGATCGAATATATTGTTTTATCATTGAAAAAAGAACAAATGTGTAATAATTCGTTAATTAATAGGCCATGATTTAATGCAATAATTCTTAAACAATTAATTAATGACAATTACACTTGATAAGGTATACAAAATTATTAAATTGTAAGAAACTTAGAGTGAAAAAGTTATGTAGAAAATAAGGATTCCAAACACCAAAGCAATATATATGTAGTTAAATAAGTAATCACAATAGATTAATTAGAAGAAAAAATTAATCTAATTGTTAGGATGGTGTATTCCTTCTTTAGCCACTAGAGTTCAAAGTACTTCAAGCTACAAGTGAGGGAAAAAATACCTTAATTAATTGAAAAATAAATCTTGATAATTATAAAATAGACCTAGTTTAACAGTGATAATTACACGAGTTTAACGTATGAAGGACTAATTAGTATCATATAATTTAGTGATAATTATATGATTGCATAATGCTGGATGAGAATACAAGTTTGATCCTCAAGAAACGTACTTATTAGGAAAGGCGGTCACGAACCCCAAACAAGACTAATCTTACTCTTTAAAAGGATATGAGGATACCGGGTAAGAAAAATATATATAATTGCAATCCCATCCGACAATTTAAATTATACGAAACCAAGTGCAAAAAAAAAAAATTATTATAAAACAGCAACTAATGTTGGGTGAATAATTTTTATGATTTGTTAATTTATAAAGATGTGTGCAATATAGTCTGCTGAGATATTATGCACATGCATGTATAAGATTTTGTTGACTTGTCGCTATTTTAATTATTAAATTGATGGCCGATAATTAGATCTAATTTATTAAGAACTGGTATTAAAAAAGTGTTTAATGTTAAATCACCTCGTTCGATTGAAAAATGGTCCGTGAAGATTTGCTGCAGACATGATCAATCGGGATATGGAAGATACATACTAGTGGTAGCTTGACAAACTGGGTGGCAGAATTTAATAACTTTCCAAGTGAAAAAGCAGAGAAACTAAGATGTGAAAAGTTAACTTTGCTCCTTCTATTTTTCAATTGATACATTTATAGTCCCTTTGATTAAAACAAAATCACTTTTAATCCAAAACTTCATCTTCTTCTCTTTTCAGCCCATTTGGTTTGAGAGATGAAAGAGGGTGAAGAGAGAAAGATGCGTTGTTGGCACTAATTTTGGCTAAGAACATATTCAATCTTGATGTCAATGAGTTTTATTCGACAAAAAGAGTTATAACTAAGTGTTCTTTCGCCTTCACCTTGCTTGAGGAAATAGATATAGGATATGAAAGCTTTTGAAATTTGAGTTGGATTCAGATTTTTTTGACAAGTTCATGGATAGACGAGTTTATTAAGGTCTCCATTGTGTCTTTGGGTACAAAATACCCCTCACATGATTTTCTGGCAACTCTTTGGGCATTGGAATCTAAAACAGTAGATGACATGTTATCTATACTAATTAAAAAAAAAACAATTAAAGGGAGGATGGGGTTACTCTGTTTTTTTTTAAGTTAAAGAGCAGACGACGCACAAGCTCACACACCTTGCCTGATTTCTTCTTTTTTTTTATTTCTTCTACATTTTACACTTTGGTCAATTCAAATAGATTAATTTAAAAATAATTTAATTTTTTTATCAGATACCATTGATTTTCAATTGTTTTTTATCAAATAATATCCCTTTTTCTATTATATTAAAAAAGTTCTTTTTTTTTCAACCCTTCATGATTTTTTTTAAAATTCTATTCGATCCATAAATTTATTGATTGATTAAATATCATTTGATTTTTTGTTTCTTTTTTAAAATGTAATTATCATAGCATGCCCACACCCTGGATTATTTATTTCTTCAAATATTTTTAAATAAAATTATTTTTGAACAAGATCATCATATTTTTTTAAATATTAGCAAGCTCTTTTTTTTCTTTTTTCTTTTAGTTTAATAAAAAATAATTATAATTTTAATAAATATTATTATATTTGAGATATTGTTCATTAGATAACCAATTAAATTAGGGTGAGCATCACTTTTTTTAAAAAAAAACTTAAGCAACCATATTATTCCATAGTTTCACTTACATTTACATAGTATTTTGTTCATAATTTATATATAAAATGCCTTCATAATCTTTATATATATATATATATATATATATATATATATATATATATATATATATGTTTTTAAGGCACTTTTGTTTGTGAGATTAGAAAAGAAGTAAACTGGAGATAAAATTTAGACTATGTTCCAATCCACGTCAAATATTGGCATATTTGATTTCTGATCGATATTTTATGCAAAAGTCGATTTGTAGAGGTCAAAATGAAGTGATTCCAGTGGCATTAGAAAGCTAACATCGATACCTTTCTGCAAATATATGGAAAGAACAATAAAAAAGAAAGGGAATGGAAATCACAGCCTTCAAAGACAAGTCTTGTATTCTGTCAGTTTTGACCTTCGACCATTCCGACTTGAATATCTTGAGTTAGAGAAGTCCATTTGATGCAAAATTAATTTTCTTGGATTCCTGACTCAAATACCTATTAGCCTACCAAATTTCAGGAGAAAAAGAGCTCATATGAGAGAGATATGATGTCACTAAGACAACTTATAAATTTTACCAGCAGACAGGTTTTATGAAGAAACAAATCTAACTTACTTAAATGTAGATTGTCCACTTTGGGAATGACTATTTGTATTTTTTTTTTAGAGGATACAAACGGATTGGAGGGATGTGGGGATTAGGGTTTCTAAGGAAATAAAAAGAAAGAGAGAAAGAAAGAGAGGAGGCGGCCATAAAGAAGAAGAAAAACCCCACCCTTTTCTCCTATACCTGAAATTATGTTCTCACTTGTTCTATTCATTATTTTTTTAATAGACATGCAAGGCTAAATTATTTTTCTTGGTTGAAAGGATATAGAAACCTTTAGATTTCAAAAACCGTGAGATCTATTCTATCTTTTCTTTTCAGTTTATATGATGAATATGAATGTTTTTCTATGCTTATTTCCTATGATTGTTCAGTTTGATTGTTAGAGCGGACTTTAAATTATTATTCTAAACCAATCTACTACTAAGTTTGCTATCCAAACCGAAGTTGTGATATTTGAACTTATGAAGTGACTAGGTTTAATAATTATGGTGAATCTATGTTTTAATCTTAGGAAAAACATTCAATTAAATCGAATATAGATTATAGACAATTATGTTATCTAGATTGATCAACCTATCTAGTTCTTAAGGCTGCCATTAAATTAAATTACTAGTGCGAACACTGTGGTTGTTTAATGGTTAGGGTTAGTTAGAGCGCGGATCAGTTAACTAACTAATGTTAAGGAGAGATAGATATTTAAAATATAAATTGATATGTCATTTCAGTGATCAGTTTTGATTTTCATAGGTGGACGTTTACTTGAGACCAAGGTTTTTCTCTTGATAAGTTTTAGATTTATTTAATTTAGCTTGATTGTTTTATTCTGTTTACCATAGCATAACCTAGATAACCTTAAAATCTCCCAACTTTGAATCATCTAGCATAAAGACCTGAACTAGATCTTCTTTGTGGGATCGACCTCTTATGTAAACCCCAAGTTGAAATTTGTTAGAAAATTAAATTTTTTCAATATTTATAGAGTAAATTTAGAATAAGTAAATAAATTATGAAGTCAATTTATATAACATCCCACATCGAGAGAAGAGTGTCTAGAGCTAGGCATATTAAGGCAGTTGGTACCTAACCGTGAGGCGTGGAAGCCGGGTTGGGCTGAGTCATAGTGGACAATATTCTACAAGGGAGAGTGAGCTGGGCCTTACAATTTAACTATTAAAGTGTGAGAATGAAAAATTACAAGATAGAGGATTAAAGTGTACAAAAAGAGAGGAAGAAATACTAGGAACTAATAGGACACTAGCCAAACAAAGCCTAGCCCCAATTAGGAGGGGGTATAAATACATGTGAGAGAGTAAGATGGAGACTTTTCTTCTCCTTAGAGTCGGCTGAAACTATAGAGAACAACCCCCTCTCATTTCAAATTTCAAGTAAGAAATCCTTTGTATGTCTCCCTTACAAAGTGCTTGAGTGAAAGAAGAATAATTGTGAGGTGAAAAATCAAGAATTTAAAGTAGAGAATAAGAGAGAGGGCCAGCTGAAACTTAAAAAAAAAAAAAACACTGAAAGGGAGGAGAAGAAAATCACCCAAGTACTCCCTCAAATTTCTTCTAAATTCATGTGGTAAGAGTAACTCTTTGCCCTTGGAAATTGTTATTTTGAGGAGTTATGTTGTATAAGAAGAAAGCCCTAAATGAAGTGATTTAGGGTTCTTGAATTAATTTAGGGTAAATGAAAAATCAATGCAATTACATACTCTAGAGCATACATGGTCTAGGAACACACAATTATTTAACTAGGATTGATGAAGGTGGGAGTTGTTAGGAAACCCCCATCATTTGGCCAAAAGAAGAAAATGAGGGGAGGGGGAGTCTTCAATTGTATTTATACTAATATAATAATGTTCTATGTTTAATTAGATTGATATATGAAATGTGTAGTAAGTGAAATCATTTTTAACTTCTTTTTATATTTCTTGATTTGCATTTATATGCTTTATGTTGATGCTTGAAGTTAAAAAACAAAGAAGAAAGATTTGATGTCTTGATGAGGAATGAACTTCAATTGTTGGTCCCTAATAGATTTTATATGTAATGGAATAGTAAGATGTTAGAAAGATGCATACAAAATGTTTAATTAGTGTCTAAATCCATAAATTCAAGTCTGGATAGTTTTGGTAATGGGAATTCAACCAAAAATTTGACATGGAAGATGATAGAAGTTGTAGTAACGTTTGATATAAAAGTTGTATAGGAATGGGTTAGTTAACATTTGGCACTGGCTTTGCCTCAATTATAGTTATAGAACTCTAGTTATGGGTAAAATATTGTTAAGAGGTGAAGTTGTTTGTAACAAAACAATTTTGGTGATCAAAATTAAAACTATTGTTAGACATATAAGATGATAGACATTGCTATAACGTTTCATATAAAAGTTGTAGAGGAGAGTTAGTTAATATTTGGCACTGGTCTTGCCTCAATTGGAGTTATAGAACTTTAGATATGAGCAAAATACCGTTAGGAGATCAAGCTATTCGTAATAGAACAATTTTGGTGATCAGAATTACAACTATTTTTAGACATAGAAGATGATAGACATTGCTGTAACTTTTCATTTAACAGTTGTAGAGGAATGGGTTAGCTAATATTTGGCACTAGTCTTGCTTCAATTGGAGTTATAGAACTTATAGAACTCCATATATAGACAAAATACCATTGAGTGGACAAGCTGTTTGTAACAGGACAGATTACAGTACCTGACTTCTAGCTAATCTTAGAATAGATGAATAAGAATTTTGGGCAACCTTATACATGAAAGTTGTACTTTAGGATGTTAAATTTCAATAGGATTTGGCCTCACCTGAATATAAGCTCCAGAACTCCATTTAGGGACTAAAAACTGCAAACTGGTCATGTTGTGAATTGATGGACAAATTTACATGTGTGCAAAAGACAAGGGATTTTGGGCTTGCTAATGATTCATGTTGAAATTAATTCTTCCAAATCATGGGAGATGTATATGTCAACATTCAAAAGAAACATATAAAAGGGTCTAGACTGAAATATACACTGAAATTTCATTGACATAAAAATTAAGTCGTGTGGACACATGCACATTGATATACTAACTCTGAAAATATACTTGATATGTGTATGTATGTTATGATGAGGAAATAAACATGCATAGAAAGTATCATATGTGTAATGAATGAATATGGATTGCCTATAACATTTGGCTTGAAGTAATTATGACCAAAAACTTCTGTGTGATTTAGGAGGAGCGACCAGGATTGGATCTTCTGTTGGGGGAGGTCATGAGACAGGCAGAGCAGGTGTGTGGTTTTCCCTCTCCTTTACACTTATGCACCTTAAAGTCTTCTTGATGAATGCAATTACAAAAATGTTATGTTTTATGTAAATAAATTGTGGCGTATTAACAAAATTAGCTTCGACTAATGACATCTATGATAGGATTATCGGGAAATGAATTTCAAGATTAGCTTTGGCTAATGACATCCGTGATAAGATTGTCGGAAAATAAATTACAAGATTAGTTTCGGCTAATGATGTCTACGTTGGGACGTTTGGGAATGATCGATAAGGCTCGATTCGTAAATGACATGGAAAATTTGATAAGTGTAATTGCTTAAAAATAGCCATGTTGGACTATGCAAAGTTGAAGATTAATAAAACCAATTAAACAAAGTTACTAGGTTCATGTAAGAAAATAAAAGTATTCAATTAAGAATACGTAAATAATATCTAATTAGGTTTTAAATGATTCCTAAGAAATTTATAAGTTGATTATTAGAAATCTTAGGAAACTAATAGAAAACTTATGCTTTATTTATATTCATTATATGATCATTTTTATTTCTGTTGTCGATATAATTGTATGCTTATTAAGCTTATTAAGTTGTTTTTGTAATAGGTCCATCTAATACTTAGGGAGCTCATTAGTTTTGAGGCCTGCTTTGTTAAACTTATGTAAAAATTTAACTCAAGTATAATAGTATTAGCTAGATTATCCAAAATGTTTTTTGTGTAAACTTTGATATATATAAAAATCTTAGCTCAACATGTAGTATGTTAGTTATGTAAACTCAGATATAATACATGAATCAGAAATCCTTAGTTATCATGTAATTAATCCTTTTGAAACTTTTTAGAATACTTATGTTATATTTTAAATTCTCTCATTACATGTTAGCATCCCTTTTCCTTTTAGACTTTATAATATGATATGTGGGCTATGTTTATATTGATCTTGTTCGTAGGGTATATATATTGTGTGGATGGATTGTATGAGGTGTCGAGTATTGATGATGAAAATAAAGTCTGGAATTGTGGGACCTTGTTGTGATGGATTGAATGGGTAAATTGGAAGTAGTCAATAACTTGGTACGTTCTATATACAAAGGAAACTCTACCGAAATTTTAGTAGAATTCTTTACAAATAAAAAAAATAAAAAAAATAACCCTCAAATTAAGAGTATATGTTGAGATCTTTTAGCGTTTTATAGAATCGAATAGCCGAGACTGTTACACATTGCATGCTTTATACTATCTTATTTATTTAAGTTAAAATAATTAATTTGTGTGACCGCAATATTACAACAAAAACATCAATAATGTCTGTATTTTTCTTAAGTTGACAAAAAAAAAATTTGTTCGAGCCGCAACGGAGTACGGGACTAGTAGATAAGTATTGTCATTTTTAGTAGACAAAAGTTGCTCTTATTTAATATCTTCCAAATTTTATATCAAATAAATTCTTTATTATCAATAACTTAAATCCTCATTAATCAATTAAGAAAATACATGTCTACGTACCAACTGTACGTATACAACATAACTTGTACCAAATAAAACTGCGAAGAGTCATATATACATGGCTTCTCATTTCATAAATTCATTACACTCCTACATCTTAAGTGTTCTTCGTATTTATTGTGTTATTCAAAATCATTTTATAATATGGTTTCAGCACCGACTAGTAATAACAAATGACCCAAACGAGCACTGTTCCATTTCTATCAACCACCCCAACCCAGCAGCCACTAGCTATATATCCATCCATCAGTCCAAGCTACCAGCCACAAAGTAGATACTGGTCTATGTCTTTTCCTTGATAAGCAATCCATCTTCTCCATTTATCTAGTGGTACAGAATAATATAAATCATATCCTGAAAATTCATTCAAAAACTTAACCTATTGGGTTGAGATAATTTTTTGACATGGTATCAGAGCCTTGATGACCAAGCAATCACGAGTTCGAATCTCACCATCTCGATTTATTTGATAAAAATTAAACACAAGGTAAAGTGAGCTTGTGCAAGTTTCAAGGTCAAAAGAACTTTCACTTGAGGGGGTGTGTTAAAGAATAATATAAAATATATCTTGGAACCTCACATAACAGTTTAAGCTATTGGGTTGAGATGGTTCTTTGATATCTAGCTCTGCCCCACCTTTAGGAATTGAAATTATCTTTATCTTCTGATTAAATTTGTTTTTTCTCATTCCCTTTTACAGGTTATATTGATGCAGAACGAAGTGAGAAAAACAAAAAATGAACTCCATGTCTGTCAGAAAAAAAAACATTATATGAATCTTAACGATGATACGCATCTTTTTGTCTCGAATTATGACAAAAGACATCCTCAAAATATCAATTGATCAGACAGTTCAGTATTTATAGTTTGGTCTCTTGTTATGTTTTACCTTCTCACTGGGGGGGGGGGGGCGGGCGCGCGC